>Ga0209641_10003360_pt1 | contig 13428 bp, 6 predicted proteins | sample RifCSP16_1_FD_184022 | JGI IMG/M metagenome (GOLD analysis project Ga0209641, IMG submission 184022) | Soil microbial communities from Rifle, Colorado - Rifle CSP2_sed 16_1 (SPAdes) (version 2) | ecosystem: Environmental > Terrestrial > Deep subsurface > Rock core/Sediment | place: Rifle...
GGCGAGCATCCGCTCTCGCACCCTTGCGATGCCCGGGAGCCGGCGAGCGCAGTACCGGCGCCCCTCCTCGAGGGCCCCCAGGGCGACGGCCTGGGAGACGGCGGGGGCGCAGATGATCACCGTGTCCTGGATCTTCATCACGTCGTCGAAGAGGTGCCCGGGAACCACGAGGAACCCCACGCGCCAGCTTGCCATCCCGTAGGATTTCGACATGCTGAACAGCGAGATCGTGTGTTCCGCCCCGAGGGAGCCGGGGGAATAGTGCTCGGCACCGTCGTAGGTGAAGTATTCGTACGCCTCGTCGCTTACGTGGTAGATCCCCCGGTCGGCGCAGAGCCGGTTGATCGCCAGCAGCGCATCGGGGGGGTAGACCACCCCCGCCGGGTTGTTCGGCGACACCGTCACGAGAGCGCGGGTCCTGGCGGTGACGGCCGCCTCGATCGCGGCAAGACGCGGCTGGTAGTTGCGGTCCGAAGGAACGCAGACGGCTCGGCAGCCCGCGAGCCCCACGGCCATCTCGTGGTTGAAGTAGTAGGGGGAGAGCAGGATGACCTCGTCCCCGGGGTCGCAGACGCACAGCAGGGCGTTTACGAAGCCCTGGTTCGCGCCGGCGGTGACGAGGATCCTGCGGCCGAAGGCGGCGTCGATCCCGTTCTCGGCGCGGAGTTTCTCCTCGAAGGCCTTACGGAGCCGGGGGAGCCCCGCGTCGGGGAGATACCTGTGGTGGGCGGCGTTTTTAAGGAAGGCGGGAATTTTCCGCAGTGCCGCAGGGGGAGGCCCGTAATGGACGACTCCCTGGCCGAGGGAGATCGTGCCGGGCGTTTCGGCGATCCACCCCGCCACCGTCGGGATGATCGGCATCTGGACCCGGCCGGCGCGGTTCGACGCCGCGGGGAACCGGGTCTTTCGCGCCCCCCGCATGTCAGTCGACCGGAAGGACCCGGCGGTCGAACGTCATCTTCTCCAGGTCCCCCACGACGACGGTGAGGCCGGCGGCCGACTGGCCCGGCTGGATGCAAACCGTCCTCCCCAGCCGGCTCATCCAGACGCCGCTTTCCTCGGGGGACTCGTGGATGTGGCCGTGGAGGGTAAGGAGCGGCCTGGCCGACTCGACGAACCGGGTGGTGGCGGGGGAGCCCACCGTCCGGCCTCCCCGGGCGACGTCCAGCCCCAACCCCGCGGGCGGGCCGTGGATCACGTAGACGGCGCGGCCCGGATCCACCGGTGCGGGAAGCGCGGCCAGCTCCTCCTCGATCGTGGGAAGCGCGCGCGCATAGGCCGCCCAGTCCGGGATCTCCTCCCATCCGCCGGTCAGGGAAAGGATCCCTCCGCCGAATTGTTCCGGGATGGTGAACTCCCCCGAGTCCAACCGGGCCCGGTCCTTGAGCCGGAAGGGGAAGTCGGTCACCAGGTTGAAGCCGATGAACTCCCACCGGCCCGCCGGGATCTTCCGGCCGGCCAGGTTCTCCACCAGGGGATACCGCGAGCAGATCGCATCGAACTGCGCATCGTGTACGCGGAGGTCGTCGTTCGCGGGAAACCCGAAATACCGGATTCCCGCCGCCTGGTACTTCGCGAAGTGGGGGTCCAGGAATTCGCGCAGGAACGACGCCTGGTCCTCGTGCATCCGCCCGTGGGGGAACATGTCGCCGCCGTTTACGACCAGCCAGGCTCCTGTCTCGACCGCCAGGGACAAGGTCCGCTCGTACTTCCGCCGGTTTCCGTGAAGGTCGGTCACGTACAGGAAAGGCCCCATGTATACTGATTATAGTCGAGGGGCCGGGATCTTCCGCCCGGAAAGGAACAAGATCGGTTGGGGAATTCCGGGATGCGCGTATTTCTCGTTTCCGCCAACCGGGAGAGTTTTCCGGAACCGGTGTTCCCGCTGGGGGCGGCCTACGTGGCGTCCGAACACCAGCGGGTGTTGTTTTGAAGCGTAATCACCTGTCCGTCGTGCGTGCGAGTGGGCCTTCCCGTACGCTTCGGAAGGAGCAGGTGTTCACAGCCAGGATCCGGTACACGCGTTTCTTGTTCACCCGCGGGCGCCCCAGCCAAATGGCCCGTTTTTCCTCCGGAGTCCAGCGCCGGCGTCGCTGGACCGAGGGGATGACCTCGATCGGGCCCAGGTCGGGTCTGTCCTTCGGGGTAGTCATACGATCAGCCGTACTCCCATCACTTATTATCAGCAACAGGAGTTTCCGGTCGAAACGGGGGGAACTTCAGGGCGGTTTTCATCGCCCAGATTGGGCTTGAAGTACTACGCGGACAAGAGATAATCAAGGAGAATTCCTATCATGATCGTGCGATGATAGCCCTATGGAAAATCCCGTCTCAAACGGAACGCTCATGGCCGGCATCGAGATCGTTGTTGTGGAAGGAAGTTCGGAACTGAAGGACTTCATCGATCTCCCGTGGAATCTCTATGCCGAGTACCCCAGATGGGTTCCTCCCCTTAAGAAGGAGGTTCGCCGGCTGCTGGATCCCCGCCGGCACCCTTTCTGGTCGTCTGCCGAGCGCCGGCTCTTTCTGGCCCGGCGCGGTTCGCAGGCGGTGGGCAGGATCGCAGGCATCATCGATCGTCGCTATAATGAGTTCCACGGCGAACAGATGGGCATTTGGGGATTCTTCGAATGCGCGGACGATCCGGCGGCAGCCGCGGCCCTCTTTTCCGCCGTGGAGACGTGGGCTCGCCGGAAGGGCATGGCCTTCGTCAGAGGGCCGCTCAACCCCTCCACCAATTACGAGGTCGGGCTGCTCGTCGAGGGCTTCGATTATCCGCCGGCGTTGATGATGACTTACAACCCGCCGTACTACTCCCGATTGGTCGAATCGTGCGGTTTCGCCAAGGAGAAAGACCTGTTCGCCTTCCTGATCGATGGCGATTACCGGCTTCCCGAGTGGATGGATAGTCTGGCTGGACGGATAGCCCGGAGAAAAGGCATCCACATCCGGCCCTTTCGTCCCGAGGAGGAGGACGCCGAGTTTGCCCGGATCAAGGAGATCTACAATGACTCCTGGTCCGCCAACTGGGGTTTCGTCCCCCTGAGCGATGGGGAGATGCGGGACATTCAGAAGAGCGTGATGACCTTCGCGGATCCCGACCTGGCTTTCTTCATCTATTACGAGGACGAACCAGCGGCGGTCTGCATAATCTTCCCCGACATCAACCCATTGCTCAAGCGTCTCAACGGACGGATCGGCCTGCTGGGTTTGCTGAAGGTGCTCCACAATCGCCGGAAGATCACGGGATTGCGGTGTTTGATGTTCGGGATCAAGGACAAGTACCGGCAATTGGGAATCCCCATGTTGGCCTTCCACCACATCTTTGAGGTTGTGCGGCAAAAGGACAAATACCGTTCTCTGGAGCTGGGCTGGACCCTGGAGGACAATGAGGCCGTCAACACCTTGGCCGTGGAAGCGGGCGCAAGACCCTACAAGAGATATCGCATATTCAGAAAGTCTCTTTGTCATTCCGCGTCACGTGAACGTCCGGCATTGCAGTGGAGGTCTGACCATGTTGGCTGAGGAGCAAGTTCCCATCATTGCTTTTGTCTGGAGACCTGGCGAGATAAGCCCGCCCGTGTCCGAAATGGCACAACGCACGGGCAGCCGGGCCATCTTTGATTTTTCCACGATGGGGGCGGAAGCATTGCATCCGTTCTTGCAAAAGGCTGACCCTGTTGGCCATGTCAGCGATATCAAGATTTCCGCCTCCGCCCTGATGAATCCATCCGTCGGCCGGCTCCTGAAGGAAACAGGCGCCCGGAATCTCTGGGTAGAATGCCCGTCCCACTTCTTCCCGGGGGATCCTTCGGCTTTTCTGCAGCGACTGCGGACCTTGTCGGAAGAGTACCGCTGCTTTCCCATTGTCGGGGACGTGCCTCTCCTGGCCGCCATGGTCCAGGATGGTTCGGGCATCGGGCGCATCGTCCTCAAGGGCTGCGAGGCCGCTGGATTCGTGAGCGGCGAGACGACCTTGTTCCTCTATTCGGCGGCCAAGGAAATGTTGCACGCCTCTGCGAAGTTTCCGGACGTCCTCATCTGGGGCGGCGTCTCCACCCCCGAGGCGGCCGCGGCCTTCCTGTCCACCGGAGCCGCCGGTATCGTCTTCGAGAGCGTCCACTGGCTGACCGATCTGGTGGTCATGGACGATCGCCAACGCCAGCAACTCGCCAAGCTCCGCATGGATTCCACGGATCTGGTGGGCTTGGACCTGCAGGTTCCGTGTCGCCTTTTCAACAAGGGGAACTCGCTGGCCTTCAAAAAGATTCAGGCGTTCGAGGATGCGCTGTGCGCCGCCGGGATCACGGACGAAAGCCGCCGCGCCTTCGTCGGCCAGGTGCAGGCCAGCGCCCTCCATCCCCTGGACAGCCATTTCACCCAGAGCGAGGTCATCCCTCTGGGCGTGGAGGCGGCCTTTGCCGCGTCGTTTGCCGAGCGTTTTGGCATCGGAACCGAGAAGGCCGTGAAAGCCTTCCTGGCGGAGATGCGGAACTTGTGCGGCGCAGCCGAGGCGAAGAGGGATTGCTTCCTGGACAGCCCCGTAGCCCGGGAGATGGGCATCCAGTATCCCTTTATCCAGGGCGCCATGTCCTCGATCACCGATCTTCCGGAGTTTGCCTCCGAGATTGCTGATGCCGGCGGACTGCCGACCATCGCCCTCGGCATGATGGATGCCCAGGCCTGTGACCGCAGGCTGGGACGCTTGCCGGAGATCATGGACGGACGCCCGTATGCGGTGAATGTCGTCTCCCTGGCCGAGAACCCATTCCGGGAAACGCATCTGGCCTGGATCAAGCAACACCGACCCCGTTTTGTCTGGATCGCCGGAGGAGATCTCTCCCCCCTAAGAGAATTGCTGCAATGCGGCATTGGCGTCGTGTATATCGCCCCTGATGAGGCCCTGTTGAAGCTTGCCCTGGAAGCGGGCGTCCGCTACGTGGTTTGCGAGGGCTACGAGGCCGGCGGCCACATGGGGCAACATAGCACGCTCACCCTGGCGCAAATGGTGCTGGACCTCAAACGTCGCCAGCCATCCCTGTTCCAGGACTGTCGGGTGATCCTGGCCGGGGGCATCTTCAATCGGGAAACCGCCTTTCAGGCCGCCCTGCTCGGCGCCGACGCCATCCAGATGGGCACGGCTTATCTGGCCACCCAGGAGATCGTTGATACGGGCGCCTTGGCGGCCCTCTATCAGCGGATGATCGTGGAATCGCCGCCGGGGGGAACGGTCGTTTCGGGCCAAAGCACCGGACTTCGCATACGCTCCTTGAGGACCCCGAGAATGGCCGCCGTCTTCGCTCTGGAAAGGGAGTTTGCCGCGGGCCACCAGGACGAGCAGTCTTTCCGCAAGAAAATGGAGGAGATGACCGCTGGCAGCCTCTTCACCGCGGCCCGAGGCGTGGACCGCCGAAGCGGGCAGCCGCTGGATGAGCAGGTGTGTCTGGAACGTGGGCAATTCATGGGAGGGTCCTGCGCCGGACTGATCCGTAAAGTCCAGAAGCTTACGTCCTTTCACCGCGATTTGGCCGAAGGACCGCTCTTGCTCCATCAGCCCTTTGCGACGTCGACCGCAAAAACCGCGGCACCTTCCCCCGACGCGCCACTGCTCGCGGAAACCCCAACCCCCGGGGGTGGCCGGAGATCGGAGGGCGTCGCCCGCCCGGGAGATGATCGCAACCGGGTGGCCATCACCGGGATGAGCGTCTTCAATGCCCTCGGGAAGAGTCCGGAAGAGGTCTGGGCGGCAAGCTTGGCCATGAAGAGCGGCGTTACCCTGGTTCCTCCTTCCCGGTGGAATCACGACCACTTTTATGATCCGCGGCCGCGCGTTACGGACAAGACCTACTGCCAGGTGGGCGCCTTCGTGGACTTTCCGGTCTCACGCAATGAACTAGGGATTTCCCCACAGGATTTCCGGACCATGACCGCGGCCACCAGGACCACCCTGTGGCTGGCGCAAAAAGCCATCCGGGCCTCCGGCATCCTGGAGTCGGGTATCCCGCGCGAGCGCATCGCGGTCCTCATCTCCCAGAACTCCGGAGAGGCGGCGGGCACCCTCACCGACATGATCATCAGGGAGTACGTGCACGAAATCCTCCCCGCCATCAAGCGGGCCGTTCCTCTCACCCCGGATCAGGAGAGCGCCATCGAACGGGAGGTGAGGTCCGGACGCATGGCCCCGGACGACACCACGCTTCTGGGCCGGCTCAACTGCACCGCCGCCGGCTTCATCTGCAACCGCTATGGCTTCATGGGGCCCAGCTATGCGGTTTCCGCCGCCTGCTCCACCTCCCTGGTCGCGATTTACAGCGCCCTGCAGATGATCCGCAACGGCATCATCGACGCCGCCATCGTCGGCGGGGGCGAGGATAATCTCACGCATCTGCATTTCCTGGAATTCTCCGCCGTGGGCGCTCTTTACGGGTTGTCGGGACGGCCGCGGCCGCCTCACGAAGCATGCTGCCCCTTCGATGCCGAAAGAGACGGGATGGTCCTCGCCGAAGGCGGTGGAATGATCGTTATCGAGCGGGAAAGCCTGGCTCGCGCGAGAGGGGCGCATGTCCACGCCGTCATCACCGGCATGGGGGCGAGCAACAACCATCTGGGCATGGTGGAGTCCTCCAGCGTCACCCAGGAGATCGCCATCCGCACCTCTTTCCAAGGGATACCCTATGGGCCCGATGCCGTGGACCTGGTGGAATGCCATGCCACGAGCACCCGGCAAGGGGACGTGGAGGAGGTCCGTGCCTTGAAGGCGTTCTTTCATTCCTCCCATCGCACCGTGATCACCTCATTCAAATCCCAGATCGGACACACACTGGGCGCATCGGGCATTAACAACCTCATTCGAGGAGTCATGGCCATGAAGGCGGGGGTTTTCCCTCCCACCCTCAATTACAAGCATCCAGACCCGGAAATCGCCCTGGAAGGATCGGGTCTCCTCATCGCCCAGGAGCCGCTTGATTGGCAGCGCCGGGACGGCCTGCCAAGAAGGCTTCAGGTCAACGCCTTCGGGTTTGGAGGTTCCAACTACGTGGTCCAGGTCGAGCAGGCCCTGAATGGTGAGGATACGGTCCTGGTCTCCACGGGCAGAGAGGCGCGCCCCGCCGTGGAGACGGCCGTTGGCCCTGCGGCGCTCCAAGGCGTCTCTTTCTTCAGGACCGAGATGGCCGGTCGCACCTGCGGGATGGCCGTTGTCGCACCATCTGCCGAAGAGGCCCTCACGGTCATCGAGCGCTCCGCCTCCCTGGCCGAAGCCGCGGTCGCCTCACCCAAGGCGGCGCGTTCCCTGGCGCAGCAGGGCCTCTTCATCAGCCCCGAAAATCCGCCCGTGCCGCTCGCTCTGGTTTTTCCCGGACAGGGAGCCCACTATGCCGGCATGGGCCAGGCGCTCTACGAGTCCTTTCCCGTCATCCAGGAATGGATGGATCGGGCTGCGGCTGCAGCGGACTTCGACCTTCTTCACCTGTTGTTCCACGATCGGGAGGAGAACCTTCTGAAGACCCGGTGGCAGCAACCTGCCCTGTTCGCCATGGAACACGCCATGGCTCGACACCTCATCGCTCTTGGTATTCACCCCGTGGCTATGGCCGGCCACAGTTTGGGCGAGCTGGCCGCCTTGTGCCTGGCTGGCGTCTATTCCCTGGAGGACGGGTTTCGAATTGTGAACATGAGGGCCCTCTGCATGGACAAGGCCGCCGCCATGCACGGGGACCCCGGCGTCATGGCAGCCACGGACGCCCCCCTGGATCGATTGAAAGAGTTGATCCGGGGACGGGACGATGTCCACATCAGCAATATCAATTCACCGAAACAGATCGTCCTGAGCGGCAACACCGAGGCGGTCAAAGTTTTCGGAAACAGCCTCAAGGAGAAGGGATACCGGTTCACCCTCTTGCGGGTCAGCATGGCCTTTCACTCTCCGATCATGAGGGTCATCCATGATGAGCTTGAGGCGTACATTGCCTCCATCCCGTTACATTCCCCGCAGATCCCCGTCATCTCCAACACGACCATGGCACCGTATCCATCGGATCCCGGTGAGATCAGGCGCATCCTGATGGCCCACCTGGAATCTCCCGTCCATTGGATGGATAACGTCCAGACCCTGTGGAATGACTACGGCATCCGGCTCTTCGTGGAGGTGGGCCCCGGCGACATCCTGAGCAATCTCATCGCCGACACGCTCCCTGAACCGTTATGCCTCCAGACCTGCCTGCCCACCGCGGAGAGCCACACGTACCAGACCGCTCTGGCGCAGCTCTTCGTTCACGGGCATCTACAGGTTCGGGGAGAACCGCGGTTCGTCTCCCTCCCGTCATCCCGGCAGACTCCCGCGTCTCACCGCCACTCCCCGGACGGAGAACGGTCACCCCGCCTCCTGGATCGCCCCCCGGCCACCCCGGACAGGCAGGCCGCCCCGGCCCTTGCCGCAGCGCCTGAGCGTCAAGATCACCTGGAGGCGATTATTCGCATCATCATGGATGCCACCGGATTCAACCGGGACGAAATCCAACCCGATATGGATCTCCGAAGGGACCTCTCCGTCCGCTCCAGCCGTCTGCCGATCATCATGGATGCCGCAGAACACCACTTCGGGATCACCATCGAATTGGAGGACTTTATCCATGTCCGCACGGTAAGAGACATCGCCCGGAGGATCTCCATGATCGTCGCCCGGCAGGAAGGGCCCGGCGAGCGGCTCGCCGCCAAGGCGGCTGACCCCGGCGCGGCGCCGGCCGGAATCCCGGAGCCGTCAGCGGATGAGGCGCGCCTGAAGCGGCTCGTTTTCAACCTTGCCCCTGTGGAGCCGGCAGCTTTCATGCCCGTGGAATTGAGCCCCGGCGAGGCCGTCCTCCTCCTCTCGCCGAACCAGAATGACGCACTGGCCAGGGGTGCGGGAGACCTGCTCCGCCAGGATTACGGTGTTGACACGTTTGCCCTGCCATTCATGCCAGAGCCCTTGGGGCCGGACGAAGAGGGCCGCGACATTCTGACCGCTGCGGGATTCACCAGGACCTCGGAGAAAATCTCGGGCCTCGCCTCCCTCGCGGGGCTGGTCATCACCTTGCCGGAAGGCGGGTCGGAACGGTTGGCCGGCATGGCGGATGTTTCGCGGCTGCTCACCGGGCTCTTTCAACTCCTGAAGGCCTTTCTCCAATCACCAACCAGGAAATTCGTCGTCCTGATTCATGCCCGCGAGGATACCGACACTCTTGGTCGGCTGCTGACGGAGGGGCTGCTCGGACTGTTTCTGAGCGCCGCCCAGGAACACCCCGCGGTCCAGTTTCGCACGATGGAAATCGATCGGGACACGGACCTGCCCCTGGCTCTGCGCGCCGCTCTGGACAAGAGTTGCGCCGCGGTGGAGCTCATTCATCGCGATGGCAGGATCTTCACCTCGCAGGGACACCTGGCCCCCGCGGTCTTCGGCGATCCGCCAACGCAGAAGTTAAACCCCGGAGACGTTGTCGTTATATCGGGAGGCGGCACGGGGATCAGCGCCCACCTGGCCCGCGGTTTGGTGCCCTTCGCGCCTCGCCTGGTCTTTCTCGGCAGGACCCGGCTGGATCCATCCGCCCATCCCCACAAATCCCGAGCCCGCGAGATCGCCCAGACCTTGGCGGATCTGCACGCCTCAGGAATCGAGGCCATGTACCTGGCCTGCGATGTAACCGACCCCGTGGCGGTTCGTGTTGCCCTGGGCGAGGTGGTCGGCCGCTATGGCCGGATCGACGGCATCATTCACGGCGCCGGCGTCCTCCGGGACGGTTTCCTCGACCAAATGACCCCCGAGGATTTCTCCCTCGTCGCGGACGTGAAATTCCTGGGAGCTTGGAATCTATTCTCGGCGGCAGAGGGGGCGGGCTTGAGGTTCTTCGTGGGCCTTTCCTCGGTGGCGGCCATCCAGGGAAATCCAGGCCAGACCAACTACGCTGCCGCCAACCGCATGATGTCGTCGCTGCTCCGATACCTCCGCCGCAAGAACGGCGCCATCCGCTTCAAGGCGTTGATGCTGCCACCGGTCGAGGGAGCGGGCATGGCCGAGGACCCGGAGGTCCGGGACTTTCTCAGACGCCGAGGCGTGGCCTACGTCCATGTCCAGGAGCTTGCCGGCCTGTTCTGCCGGGAACTCTTCGTCGCCCCGGCCGACGACGATTGGGTCATGTTCATCAGGACCCTGCCCTCCGTGAAGACGGCACCGCTCGGTGATATCCGCCATCCCGCGCTCCGTGGACAACTGGATGGCGGCCCCGTGGCCTTCCGCACTCATGATTTCCCCATGATCGATGGCGTCTCTTGCCTGGACCTCCGTCGGGAACACGTGGAGGCCTCCCGATCCTTCTCCCAGCAGAACGATCTGTGGATCGCGGATCACCGGCCACTCAAGTCTCTCGCCCATCCACTGGTCTCCGCCATCATGATCCTCGAGACCTTCATGGAATCCGCCCGCATCCTCTATCCCCACCTCCAGGTGCGGGGCGTGCGCCAGGTGCGTTTCCTGGACATGATCTCCTGTCCTCCTGAGGTTCCCCGGTCTTCCCGAATCTCCTGCCGCCGGGCCGTCGCCGGTCCTCGGGAGGTGGTATGCGAAGCCTCTCTATCCGTGCAAGAGATCTCCCCCACAGGCCGGCTGACCGACCGCTTCATCCCGCACTGTACGGGACAAGTGCTCCTCGATGGCGGGCGTGGAGAACTCGCCGAGTGGTTCCAGGATTTTCCTGTCCGTCCGGATGAGCTGCGGACTCAGCCCGTGAATCACGAAAAGATGCTCCAATGGTACGAAGACCGAACCGGACTCGACGGCAGGTATCGTGTGCTGGAGGTCATTGACGGTACCGGTCCGGGGCTGGTACGGGGCCGAACCATTTACCGGGAGACCGGTGATTTCGCGCATCTGCCCGACGCCCGCTACCAATACCCTCCCTACCTGTTCGAGGCCCTTATGCAGTTGGTCGGCTTCCACATGCTGGCCATGGACCCACAAGATCGCTACTCGATGCTGCCCACAGAGATCGGCGAGATGCGGTTTCTGCGCCAATGCCGGGCGGGCGAACAGATAACCCTGGAGGCCCGCCTCCGGGTCCAGGACCAGGAATCTTGTGCCTGGGATGCCCGGGGTCTTGACGATCAAGGCCGCACGATCATGCAGGTTCGTACGGTGCGCCTGCACCGGGTTTCTCCATGACGCGGTTCGAACCGATGGGGGGAGCCGTGGCACAGGATCGCCAGGAAGGAATCGTTCAGGCTGTGCGTCTCGTTCCTTGCGGGGGCGTCGTCTTCTATGCCTCCGTGCCAGGGAACTCCGCAACCTCCGCCGGATGCGGAACCCGTCAGACGGAAAACCGTCGCCGGCTCGCCACCCTTCTCTGGGAACACCTTCGGGCGAAGGAAAGCCCTCTTGGGAAACACCCCCATTTCTCCAACCGAGTCGCACTCCCGATTCAGCTGGTCCACGATACGCTGGGCCGGCCCCATCTCCTGTTGGGAGAACACCGGGGCCCGGCCATCTCCTTCAGCACGGCGGGCGAAGAAGTCTGGGCCGCCCTCTGTGGCGACGAGTCGGATATCGGCATCGATGTGGCCGGAAGCGCCGAATTCCAGGAAGGCTACCCCGTGCACCGGGTCTTCCACGCACAAGAGCTTCACCAGGCATGGGAGTTGGCGGGCGGAGACTTGGCCAAGGCCGCGGCACTTCTCTGGTCGATCAAGGAAGCCGTCGCCAAGGCCCTGGGCTGCGCCTTTCATCTTGTGGCCCCGCGGGATATCCATGTCTATCCATCGGCAGTAGAGGATGGCGGGCTTGCCTTTTCCGTGCGCTTATCGGGGAAAGCTCTGGGGTGCTTTCCCATGGCCGACCGCCGGCCCATCACGGTACGTTCGCTGCCCCAGGCCGAGACGTGGCTTTCCATCGCCGCCTTGAATTGGCCGCGACATCGGGTCGTCGGGCTGAATGGTTGTGAAGCGGGCCAGCTAGATTGAGTTTGGAGAAGTCCTTGAAAACGAACTCGGCCGCAGTTATAAACGAGCAGAGGCCCACGCCGGTAGTGGGCCAAAGGTAACTGGGAGACCCCGAACCGTGTCGTTACACGACCAAATCCAGATTCGTCCGCACCAATTTCCCGACCACCTGATCCGCGCGCTGCGCCGCCACGCCGACGAACGCCCGCGGCAACCGGCCTTCGTCCATCTGCTCAACGGCCAGGCCGATCACGCCAGTCTGACCTACGCCCGGCTCGATCGGCGAGCCCGAGCCGTCGCGGCTCGCCTGCAGGACATGGGCTTTGCCGGCCAGTGCGTGCTGCTGGTCTATCCGCCCGGCCTCGACTTCATTACGGCTTTCTTCGGTTGCCTGTACGCCGGTTGCATAGCGGTGCCGACCTCCCCGCCGCATCGCCACCGCATGCTCGAGCGCTTCCAGGCCGTCGCCGCCGATGCCGGGGCCCGCATCGCCCTGACCAACGCCTCGGGCGCGGCTCGGTTCCAAGCCATGATGGAAGCGGAAAAAAGCGGTCAAGCGGCCACTTCCTCCCAGCTCTCGGTGCTCGCCACCGACGAGATTCCCGACGCCTTGGCCGAGCGCTGGCAAGAACCGGCCATCGCCCCCGACACGCTGGCCATGCTCCAGTACACCTCCGGCTCGACCAGCCGGCCCAAGGGCGTCATGGTCGGTTACGGGAACCTCATGGCCAACATCCGCGCCATCCATCAGGCTTTCGGCATACAGGACGAGGACAGCAGCGTGTTCTGGCTGCCCATGTACCATGACATGGGGCTGGTGGGCGGCGTTCTGGTCCCGGTGTTCGCCGGTGCGACTAACGTTTCCATCTCGCCGGCCACGTTCCTCAAGAGCCCCATCACCTGGCTGGCCGCCATCAGCAAGTACCGGGCCACCATCTCCGGCGGGCCCAACTTCGCCTACGATCTTTGTATTCGCAAGATCACCGACGAGCAGCGTGCCACCCTCGACCTTTCCTCCTGGGACCTGGCCTTCGTCGGTGCCGAACCCATCGACCCCGGAACGCTCGAACGCTTCGCCGCCGCGTTCGCCCCCTGCGGCTTCAAACCCAGCGCCTTTTATCCCTGCTACGGTTTGGCGGAGGCGACGCTCATGGTCAGCGGCCCGAGGCGCGGCAGCGGCGCGACCGTCGGGACCTTCCGCGACACGGGGCTGACCGAGAACCGCGTCGAACCCGTGCAAAACGATGCGCCGCACGCTCGTCGCCTGGTGGCCTGCGGATCGCCCGTCGGCGATCTACGCGTGGTGATCGTCGACCCGCACAGCCGCGCGGAGGGCGCCCCCGGCCGCGTGGGCGAACTCTGGGTTGCCGGCGCGTCGGTCGGTCAGGGCTACTGGAACAAGCCCGGCCAGACCCGCCGTTCCTTCGACGCCCGCCTGAGCGACACGGTCGGAGGCCCGTTCCT
>Ga0209641_10003367_pt1 | contig 13418 bp, 11 predicted proteins | sample RifCSP16_1_FD_184022 | JGI IMG/M metagenome (GOLD analysis project Ga0209641, IMG submission 184022) | Soil microbial communities from Rifle, Colorado - Rifle CSP2_sed 16_1 (SPAdes) (version 2) | ecosystem: Environmental > Terrestrial > Deep subsurface > Rock core/Sediment | place: Rifle...
GGCTCGTACGGGCTGTCCACGGGGTCCGGCCCGCGGATCGAGTCATAGAGGTAGTCCGTCGAGGTCGTCGTCCCGTCGCCCCAGTCCCACGTGAACGTGAGGTCGTCCGTGCCGGGGTCCGTCGCGGTCGCCCGGAACTCGATCGGGACGCCCGCCCCCGCGAGGTCCCCGAGCGGGACGATCCACGGCTCGACGAAGTTCCAGTGGTCCCGGTCCCGCACGATCGACTGCTGCACGTTGAACGTGTGGTGGCACTTGCACGTCGTCCCGTCCGAGAACGTCAGCGTGAGCCAGACGGGGTTCGCGCCCCACGGCTGGCCGTTGATCGGCTGGTCCCCCATCACGAGGTCGTTCAGGTCCGCGAAGGGCCAGTACGTCACGACGACCGTGTACTCGGAGAGGCGGGAGAGGTCGACCCGCGCGGTCAGGGAGGGCCCGCCCACGGACGGGTTCCGGTCCGGGGACCCGGGCCACCGCTCCACGTAGAGCGTGCCGAACGCCTGCTGGTCCGGCCCGCCGTAGTCCCGGTAGACGGTCGCGTTCACGTTATGCCACTTCTCGCCCGCCACGCGGAGGCCGATCGTGACGTCCACGAACGCGCCCTGGAACTCCACCGTGGGCGGGACGTTGAAGATGATGAGGACGACCTCCGCCGTGTCCCACGCGCCCTCGTTGTCCACGACGGTGAGCTTCGCCTCCGTCGCGTAGTCGTCGTACCAGGTGAAGGTCGCGACCGCGTCCGTGGAGTCGACGTCGTTGTCGGGGACGCCGTCCCCGCTCGAGTCCACGTTCACGTCGAAGTCCCACGCGTACGCGACGATCGTCCCGTCCGGATCGTACGAGCAGGAGCCGTCGAGGCTCACGAGGCTCCCCTCGGGCTGCTCGATCAGGTCCTGGCACGGGTTCGCGACCGGCGGCTCGTTCCCGCCGCCCGGCAGCTTCTCGCGCGACAGGAACGTGACGTCGTGCCCGTCCGGGCTGTGGTAGTTCAGCGTCCCGTCGAACGCGTCGAAGTGGATCATGAACTCCCCGCTCGGGTCGTCCCCGAGGACGACCTCCACCGGGATCCGCATCACGTCGCCCGCGGGCAGCGTCTCCGGCACGTGGTCCACGACCCAGATCGCGTCGTCCCCACTGAACACGTTGTGCCGCCCGCCGAACGCCTCGTCGAACGGGTTGTACTCCGAGGTTCCGAAGTTCCCGAGGCCGTACGTCCGGCCCGCCATCGAGATCGACACGAAGTCCGAGGCCGTCGTCACGGTCGGGATTGCGATCACGATCCGCAGGTCCGCGGCGTCCTCCTTCCCGTGGTTCTCAACGATGAGATCGAAATGGTAGACGCCGTCCGGCGCGAAGTCCGCGGGGCACACGAAGCCCCCTGCGGCACACCCGCCCATCCCCCGGCCCCGCTCGCCCGGGTCGCAGTTCAGCCACAGCAGACCCGGGGCCCCCGCGGCGGCGGGCACCGCCGGCAGCACGCCCGCCACCAAGAGAAACCCCAGGAGAACAACGATCGCTCGAACCTTCCCCATGCTGCCCCACCTCCCGTCGCCCAACCCACACGCAGGGTGATAATTATTGGGGCCCCGCCCTTTTTCGTCGGGCGGGGCGCGCAAGACGCCCCTCCTCGGCGCCCTTCAGGCAACCTCTCCCCTCTCTTGAACTCGGAGCCTGCTGGTTCCTGAACCGTGATTCTAAATATTTCAAGGTCCTTTGGTGTTCACCCAAGGCGAGACGACCTACCAACGGGCTCACCATCGCCCCGCCGACGGGGGAGGAGAAGGTCCAGGCGTAGGGATCCGGACCGAGCATCTTATATAAGGGGCCAAGTCAATGAATCCCGCCGTGAGCTGTAGGCAGCTCTCCCCTCGATTAGGGCTCGCCCTCCTTCTCGTCCTCACCGTCCTCGCGGCCCCGACCGCCTCCGCCGGGAAGGTCGGGAGCATTTCCGTCACCACGGACCAGACGGACTACGTGAACGTGCCCGGGTTCAACATCGTGACGGCCACGGCGCTTGTGAACTACGTCGGGAACAACCAGATCGACAACGTGAAGTTCGACTGGTTCGACCCCGGCGCGCCCCTCCCCTTCCGCATCCGCTGGATCACGCCCTCCGCCGTCTCCCAAGTCGGCCGGGCCCAGGACGTGTGGACCGCGGACCGCGAGGGGATCAACTTCAGAGTGATGGCCTCGATCAACGAGACGGTCGACTCCCCGCCCGTGTGGGCGCAGGCGACGACGTTCAACGTGCACAACCGCACCGTCTTCGTGACCGTCCGCGACCTCGTCGTGACGACGAACCCCGTCTACGAGAACGGGACGGTCGCGACGGCCCGCGCGACCCTCACGTGGTCCGGGAACGGGAGCCTCCTCGGCCCGATCCGGTTCGACTGGTTCTACCCCGGCTGGGTGCCCGCGTTTACGGAGACCGTGGCGAGCGCACCGTCCGGGACCGCGTCGAGCTCGTGGACGATCGACCGCGAGGGCCCCGGGTTCCGCGTGAACGCGACGTACCTCGGCGGGAACCTCGTGACGAACACGACAGGGTTCGACGTGATCTCGACGCTCGTGAACCAGACGCTGACCGGGGACTTCACCACGCCCGGGAACGTGATTCTCCCCGCGTCGGGCGGTCCCTACGGGATTTGCTCGAACACCTCGGTCGCCACGGGCGTGAACCTCATCATCCAGGCCGGGACAATCATCCGGTTCTGCCCGGACACGGGCCTCTTCGTGAACGGGACGCTGACGGTCGACGCGCTCTGGAACAGGCGGGTGTACTTCCTGCCGTGGGTCCTTCCGCCGATGCGGCGAGGGGACTGGCGGGGGATTACGTTCTTCTCCGGGGCGCCCACGAACTCGCTCCTCTCGAACGCGGTGATCCAGGCGGTCACGGAGGCCGTCACGGTCCAGGGGACCGCGATCACGATCGTGAACAGCGTCTTTGCCCTCGCCTCGGGGCCCGCCATCCAGCTCACGAACTCCGCGACGCTGGTGGGGAACAACTCGATCAGCGATGCGGACGTCGGCGTCCGGATCGACGCGACGAACGGGGCCGCGATCGACGCGAACCGCATCGAGGGGACGCGAATCGGCGTCCTCGCGGTGGACTCGGACGTCACCCTGGCGTCGAACAACATCTCGCGGAACCTGGTCGCGGGCCTCCAGGCCCTTCGCACCACCGTTTCCGTCCAAGGGGGTTCGTTCCGCGACGGAGGGAACGCGGGCGTCGACCTCTCGGATGTGCCGTCCGCCCGCCTCGCGCGGGTCACGATCGCAGGGGGGAACGACAGTTTGCGCGCGATCAATTCCCGCGATGTCGTCGTGGACGCGTCGACCCTCGCTGGATCCTGGTTCCGCTCCATCTTCTTCCTGAACGTGTCCGCGACGCTGGTCAACACGACGATGGCGTCGATCGGCCGGGACCTGCAGGTGCTCTCCTCCACCGTGACGACCATCAACTCCACGTTCGCGCGCCTGGAGTCCGTGAACTCCGTGACCACGGTGCGGTACTTCCTCCACGTCCTCGTCGAGTCGAGCGTCCCCACGATGCCGCGGTTCCAGGGTGCCTGGGTGAACGTGACGTCGGGCGGGACCGCGCTTCCGCCCCGAAGGACGGACGCCGCGGGGTGGGCCCTATGGATCCTGCTCACGGACCGCGTCGTGAGTCCGGTCGGGACCCTCCCGTACGCAAACGTGGTCACCGTCGGGGCGGACGGCTTCTCGGTCGCCCAGAACCCGCGGACCGTGAACATGAGCGCGAGCCACGTGGAGCGCTTCACGGCCGTCCCGCTCGGCCCGATCGTCAACCCCCCGTTCAGCGTCGACCCGATGCTCCTCCTGGCCATCGCGGTCGTCCTCGGCGCGGTGCTCCTCGTGATGCCCGTGATCCGGCGCCGGAGGCGGGATGAGCATCCCGCCCCGCGGCGGGGCGCCCTGCCCCACGAGACCGTCCTCGAGCCGGGGACCGCGTACCTCGTCCCGGACGAGAAGCCGGACCGGGCCTTCGAGATCCTCGCCTCGCAGGTCGCGAAGGGCTCGAAGGGCCTCGTGATCACCCGCATCTACCCGGAGGAGGTCCGCCGCCGCTTCCGCCTCAAGGACGTCCCCGTCCTGTGGCTGAGCCGCGGGTACGGGAAGGACACCGTGAACCCGACGAACCTCGGCGCGCTCGTCCACGAGATCGAGCGGTACGTCAGCGGGAAAGAGGACAGCGTCGTGCTCCTCGACGGCCTCGAGTACCTGCTCGTCCAGAACGACACGCAGAAGGTCGTGAAGTTCGTCCAGACCCTCGCGGACTCCGCGTCCGTTCACCATACGAAGGTCCTCCTGCCGTTCAACGAGAAGTCCATCGGCGAGGCGGAGCGGGCCCTCCTCACCCGGGACCTGCAGATCCTCTGAGGAACCGGCGCCCCGCCCCGGGCCACACGGTTATTATATCGCCCCCGAATACTCGACGCGGCCGATGCGGTACTTCAAGACCTACATCCGGGGGTTCGATGAGGAAATCGAGGGCGGCATCCCCCAGGGCCACGTCGTCCTCCTCGCCGGGCCGCCGGGCACGATGAAGTCCTCCCTCGCGTACTCGATCCTGTACAACAACGCGCTCCACGACGGCGTCTCGGGCGTCTTCGTCACGATGGAGCAGGAGCGGGAGAGCCTCGAGTTCCAGGTCGGGAAGATGGGGATGGAGCCGCAGAAGGTGGGGGAAAAGGTCCGGATCCAGGACCTCTCCCGGATCCGCCGCGGGGTCGAGGAGCTCCGGGGCGCCGCGCGGTTCGGCTCCCCCGCGGAGAAGCCCTGGCTCGACGTCCTGAAGCGCCACCTGGAGGACGTGAAGGCGACGGAGGACTTCTCCCTCCTCGTCCTGGACTCGCTGCCCGTCCTGGAGATCATCAGCGGGCTGAGGGAGCGGCGGGTGGGCCTGTTCCACTTCTTCGGCTGGCTGAAGTCCCTCAAGGTCACGTCGTTCGTGATCTCCGAGGTGTCCCCGGACCACCAGGCCGTGCGGGACGAGGACTTCCTGGCGGACGGGATCCTGAGCCTCACGATGGACCGGGTCGGCGAGCTCGACGTGTACCGGAGGATCCGGTGCGTGAAGATGCGGGGCGTGAACCACAACCCCGGGATCTTCACGATCGAGTTCCGGGACGGCGCGTTCCACGTGACCCGCGTGATCTAGTCAGCGTCCTGGCGGAGCTTGAGGACCCGGAGGAGGGCCCGCTCCTCCGCGCTGAACCTCGAGTCCAGGCCCTCGAGGGCGTCCGCGGCGAGGAGCTTGATGCTCAGCGGGTTCCCCGCGGCGAGGCGGTACATCTTCTCGAACTCGTCCGCGGGCATCCCCTTCGGCGCGAGGCGGCGGCACTCCGCCTTCTCGAGCCCCGCGAGGGCGAGGACCTGGAGGTCCCCCGCCGCGCGGAGGCGGGCCTGGTCCGGGACGGGCGTCTCCGAGGTCAGGACGGCCTTCCCGCCGCGCCGGCGGACGACCCCGGCGAGGGACCGCACGACCTCCGCGGGGAGGCGGTCCGCGTCGTCCAGGACGAGCACCGCGGCGGACGCGGGCCAGTCCCGCTCGAGGGCCGACTCGACCTCCCGCAGCGGGACCGCCCGGTCCAGGACGCGGCCGGAGAGCTCCCCGCGGCCGATCGCGTTCAGGAAGGCGGCGAGGGAGCGCACGAGGCTCTCGGGCCCCTCGCCCTCCGTGGCCGTGTACCAGAACGTGTGGTGCTCCCGCTCGAGCGGCTCCAGCGCCTTCGAGACGAGGGCGCTCTTCCCGATCCCGCGGGGCCCGGTGACGGCGAGCACGGGGACCTCGGACGCGGCCCACGCGGCGAACTCGGAGAGCTCGCGGCCCCTTCCGAGGAACGCCTCCCCGCGGGGCCGTCCCTCCTCGGAGCGGGTCATCGCGGCCCCCGCGCGCTCCGGCGAGAGGCGGGCGAGGTCGGCGACCCCGGAGTCGTCGACGTTCGAGAGGAGGTCCGTGAACGTGCTCGGCACGCCCAGGAGCTTGCGGGCCTCCGCGACCGTCATCTCCCGCACGACCCCGCGCTCGTCCCGCACCCGCACGAGCCGCCGGCCTAGGTCGCCCAGCAGGGCCTGCGCGGTCGCGTGGCCCTCGTGGCTGATCAGGTACACCTTCCGCTTCCGGACCTCCCCGCGGACGCGCGCGCTCGCCTCCGTGACGCAGTTCTGGCCCTGGAGGGCCTTCACGGCGCGGGACACGTGGTTCACCCGCATGCGGAGGGCGCGGGCGATCCCCTGCTGGGTGAGCGGGAACGGGGCCTCGATCGCGGCCTTCGTCGTGGACCGCTCGTAGATGTGCAGGAGCACGCGCTCGTTGATCGTCAGGGTGCGCCGGTCGACCCTCTCCCCGAACTTCACCATACGGACGCCGCGATGATTCGGTCGAGTCGATAAATACGTTGCGGGCTGGGCCGCCCCTACACGCCGAGCGGCAGGACAATCACGAGCTGCCCGCCGTCGTCGTCGCGGATCGTCAGGGTGATGGTGTGGCCCCCGCCGCTCGCGAACGTGTGCGTGACCGCGGACGCGGCCACGAAGGGCGCGACGCCGTCCGGGCTCGGGCGCGGGTCCGGGGAGCCGCCGTTGTTGTACGACAGCGCGCTCGCCGACGTCCCGTCCCCGAAGTCCCACTCGAACGAGAGGTCGTCCGTGCCCACGTCGGACGCCCTCGCGGCCAGGGTGATCTCGTGGCCCACGAACAGCGGCAGGAGGTCGTCGACCGTCCACGTCCAGGTGGCGGGGTGCTGCACGTTGAAGTTGTGCTTCAGGCGGGCCTCGGAGCCGTCCTCGAACCGGAGGAGGAGCCACGCGGGGTTGTCGCCGTTCGGCTGCCCGTTGATCGGGTCGTCGTCGGGCGTGTAGCTCAGGACCGCGTTGAAGCTCCCGAGGAGCTCCACGGTGAGGTCCCCGATCCACGCGGCCTGCTCGTCGGGGCTGCCCGGCGTCCGCACGACGCCCGCCGTGCCCACGAGCGCGCCCTCCTGGTAGAGCATCAGCTGCACGTCGTGCCACTTCTCGCCCGCCACGCGGAGCCCGAAGCTCACCGTGGCGGTCGCGTGGACCTCGGTCAGCACCGGGGCCACGTTCCCGACGGAGAACACGGGGGTCGCGCTGACGGACCCGAGGTCGTCGTCCGTGACGACGATCAGGACCGGGTAGTCGTAGTCGTCGCCGTACGCGTGGGTGACCGTGAACGAGCCCCTCGCCTCGGGGTAGCCGTGCGAGGACTCGAGCGGGACCGTATCCATGGCCCCGAAGCCCCAGTCGACGAACGCGACGTGCGTGTCGAGCCAGCCGGAGTCCGTGAACGTCACCGTCACCGTGACGGGCGCCCCCTCGACGCTCCACTCCGCGTCGATCGACTCGATGCGGGGGTTCACGTTCCGGACCTCGTACGTCGTGCCTGCGGTCGCGGTCAGCGTGCCGTCCGAGATCTGTACGATCACGGTCCCGGTCGCGTCGTCCCCGAAGATCATCTCAGGGGACAGGGCCGAGGCGCTCCATTCCGTGTCCCACGCCCCGTCGCCGTTCAGGTCCCAGCGGAACATGAGGGCGTCGCCGTCCGGGTCGGAGGACGCGCCCGCGTCGAACTGGAAGGGCGTTCCCTCGGAGAACAGGTATGGCCCGCCCGCGATCGCGGTCGGCGCCGTGTTCACGCGGAAGACGTCCAGGACGGGGATCTCGGAGTGCGCGTCCACCGCGCCGTCCGCGTTCGTGTCGACCTCCGCGCGGGGCAGGCTCAGCCGCCCCGCGGCGAGGCGCGGGGTCTCGAGCTTGTACCGGATTTTCACGCCGTTGTACGGCGTGGGCGTGGAGAGGTCCGACTTCCCGGTGACGTCCGCGCCGTTGATGTTGACGACCCACTCGAGGGTCTTCGTGCCGTCCGGGTTGTCGACCTTCCGCGTAGGCTCGAGGTTGAAGCTCCCCGCGACGACGGTCCAGCCGGCCGGGACCACGTCCCGCACGACCGCCCCGTGTGCGTCCACGTCCGTGTGGAACGCGTCGTCGTCGTCCTTCACCGCGATGTTCGTCGCGGTCACGGTGACGGGGAGGACCTGGCCCGCAGTGTTCGGGATCAGCTGCCAGAACGGCGTCTTGCCCACGACGACGACCGGGTACGTCTTCAGGAAGTTCCACATCTCGTTCTGGGTGTTCGCAGAGTCGCTGTAGTAGTACGGGTTCCGCACGAGGTCCTGGAGCGCGGAGGGCAGGATCTCCCCGCCCAGCACGATCTTGATGTTCGACTGGGTGAACTGGAACTGCTCCGTGCACCACCACATCGGCGTCGGCAGGAAGCCCTGGAGGACCTCGTCCGCGTAGTAGAACGTCACGGAGGAGTGCGCGGGGACGAGCCCGGTCGTCATCGAGCCGTCCTGGGTCGTGGGCGCGGTCGGGTCCACGACGAGCTGGGACGGGCTCGGGCTCATCAGCATCCCGGGCTCGTCGACGACGACGTCGACGCCGCCCGTGTTCGCGACCTTGTAGCCCACGGGGAACGTGACCTCGTAGCCGCCCCGGTCGTACGTGACGTCGACCTGCGTGATGGTGACGTTGCCGCGAGCGTACGCCTCTCAGATCGTGATCGGCGCGGACGCCGGCGCGGGCAGCAGCATCCCGGCCCCCAGGGCCGAGGAGAGGATGACCGCACCAAGGACACCCCAGGCGAAAGACTTACCCATTCGCCCCCCTTCTATCGAGGGAACATATTGGCCCCGCGGGCTTAAAAGCCTTGGGATGGTTTTCTCACTTGTTCTCTCACTTCGCCCTGGCCCTGGCAGGGGAATGGTGGCGCTTCCGGTCCGTGACCCGGCGCTCCTTCTCCTTGACGATCTGCCGCTCGAACAGGTCCATGAGGCCCGCCATCGCCCCGTGGAGGTCCCAGTCGAAGTGGCTCAGGTAGTACATCCGGTGGGCCGTCGTGAACCGGGCGTGGAGGGAGTACTTGAACCGGTCCCCCTCCGCCTTGTACGTCTGGACGTGGACCACGAGGCTCCGCGGGGTCACGATCTGGGCGAGCTTCTGCATCGCCTTCCGGATCACCTCGTAGAGCGAATCGTACACGTCGGGCTGCTCCTCGAGGCCGCTGATCTGGACGAGGAGCTCCTCCCGCTCCTTCAGGCCCGCGACGAGGGTGACGAGGTCGAGCTTCGTCACGACGCCCGCGGGCTCGTCCCGGTCGACGACGATCACGCTCGAGATGTCGTGCTTCACCATCAGGGCCGCGGCCTGCGCCACGGTCGCGTCCGGCCCCACGGTGACGACGGGGTAGCGCATCACGCCCTTCGCCTGGGCCTGGAGGTGCGTCTTCTCGCCCGACACGGCGCCCGCGGACTGCCGCGTCTTGGGGCGGGCGAACAGGTCCGCGATGTCCCGGTGGCCGACGACGCCGACGAGGTGGCGGTGCTCGTCCACGACGGGCACGGACCGCTCCCCGAGGGCCTGCATCGTCCGGACCGCGTGCTCGATGGTGTCGTCCTCCGAAATCGTCTGCGGAGTCGGGGTCATCACGTCGCGGACCGGGACGTCTGCGAACTCCTCGAGGCTCGCGATCGCCCGCACGAGGTCCGTGCGGGACACGATCCCGAGGAGCTTCTTCCGCTCGCACACGGGGAGCGCGCGGAGGCCTCCCTGGAGCATCCGCCCCGCGACCGTGGGGAGGTCGTCCTCCGGGCTCGCCTCCGGGGCGGGCTGCATCACGGTCGACACGCGGGTCGAGGGCGGAAGGGCCTTCCGCCGGATGATTCCCGTCATCGTCACGAGCCCCGCCACGGCCTTCCCGCGGACGACGGGAACCTCGTGGACCTCGCGCGTCTTCATCTTGCCCAGGACGTCGCCCAGGGTGTCGTCCGGCGAGACCGTCACGGGGTCCGAGGACATCACGTCCCGGACCCGGAGGTCCTGGAGCTTCGACCGCCGCATGGGAGAGCACCCGCTTCGGGGGACGTGCCGAAGGCCCGAACACTATTTGAACGTTTATCGCGTCGCTTTCCCCCGCGATGATCGCGAGGGCGCGCGTCGTGTTCCACGGCCGCGTGCAGGGCGTGTACTTCCGCTCCCACTGCCAGGAGAAGGCGGAGGAGCTCGGTTTGCGCGGGTTCGCGCGGAACCTCCGGGACGGGACCGTCGAGGCGGTGTTCGAAGGCGACAAGGCCATGATCGAGGCGTGCATCGAGTGGAACGCGACGCGCCAACCGAACGCGCACGTGGAGCGCGCGGACGTCGCATGGGAGGCGCCGAGCGGGGAGTTCGCGGGGTTCGAGGTGCGGCACTAGGGCATCCCCGCGCAGGATTCATCGTTCCGGTCCCGCATGCCGCGGAGTCATGTGGGGCGGTGTGGATCTGGACTTCCGACGAGGCCTAAGCATCTCGGTCTTGGGGATTGCGTTCCTCCTCGCGGCGATCCTCTTCGGACTGCTGGGTGTGATGAACGGGCCGTCGACAGGGATGGGTGTCTCTCTCATCGGCTTCCTTCTTGTGGTCGTCGGGTTCATCCTGTGTCTCATCGGGGCGGGACTGATGTCCAGCCGACCCTCATTCCTGCCGCGGATGTGACCCGCTACTCGACGCGGATTCCGTACGTCCGCTCCGGGAGCTCCTTGTGGATGGCGGCCGCGAGGTCCTCCGTGAGGAGGCCCTTCTCGATCCACGCCTTCGTCTTCCGCGGGACCGTGGCCGGGCCGAGCACCGCCCCGGGGCGCTGCGGGTCGTCGATGTAGTCCGTCTCCAGGAGGAACCGCCCGCCGTCCCTCAGGGCCGCGGCGACGAGGTCCTCCTTCGCCAGGATCGAGGGGACGAGTCCGTGGTTGTCCTCGGGGCGGGTGAGTGGCGTGGAGTGGTGCTTGACGACCTTGTCCCGGGGGAGGCCCGCCCGGTCCGCCATCGCGGCGAACTCGGCGAACACAGCGGGCGTCGGGTCCTCCGTGTGTAGGACGACTGGGCAGCCACGGTCTCTCGCGACCTCCATGGCGTACGCCAAGACCTCGTTCGACGCACGCCACGCATCCGCGTCCACGGGGAAGTGCGGTCGGCCGACCTCTCCGATCGCGACTGCCCTGCCCTCCGCGACGAGCCGGCCTGCGAGGTCCATGCCCGCCTTCAGGATCCCGACACCGGCCTCCAGGCCGGCGGCGTCCCGCAGCGGCAGCAGGTCGACGGGATACGGCCCCAGGGCGACGAACACGCGGAGGCGGGTCTCCCGCCGCACGGCCTCCGCCAGGCCGAGGGTCCGCTCGAACGCGGCCTCGTAGTCCGCGGGTCCGTGGATCGGGAGGTCCCGGTACGGCGAGTGGGTGAGCATCATGGCGGTCCCGCCCGCCCTCTCGAACTGTCGCGCGGCCTCGACCCCCAGGCCCTCCGGCCGGAGGTGGAAATGGTTGTCGAAGACCGCCATGCGCACCCGGAAGGCGCGGGGGGTTTACAACCCTGCCCCCGGCGAAGGGTCCAGGTTCTCGGCAGTGGCTAGCCTTCCGCGATAACTGTACCTGATAACCAATGCGAAACGGCTTTATCCCGTCCGGGCGCAACGGAGACGTCGAGCCATGCAGGCAATCCCGACCCACGTGGAGGGCCTGGACCGGGCCCTCGGCGGGGGCGTCCCAGATGGGAACATCGTGCTCGTCGCGGGCGGTCCCGGGACGATGAAGTCCACGCTCGTGTACAGCATCCTCCACGGGAACGCCCAGAACGGGATCCCCGGGCTGTTCGTGAGCCTCGAGCAGGACGCGCAGGACGTCGTCGAGAAGATGGCCCTCCTCGGCATGGAGCCGCTCCCCGAGGACCGGCTGTACGTCATGGACATGACCCACCTCCGGCTCGCGTTCCGGGACAAGGAGAAGGGCAAGGACTGGATCAAGATCCTCTCGAACCTCTTCGAGGAGGCCGTCCACGCGGGCGGGTACAAGCTGTTCGCCCTGGACTCCCTCGAGGTCCTGTACGCGATCGTCAACTTCAAGGAGGTCCGGCGGGAGCTGTTCCACTTCGTCGGGATGCTCAAGGAGCTCGGCTTCACGCCGTTCCTGGTGGCAGAGACGCCCCTCGGGCAACCCGTGCGGGAGGGGCGCCCGGAGGACTTCCTGGCGGACGGCATCATCCTCCTGGAGCAGTTCCCGGTCGGCGCGATGGGCGTGCAGCTCCGGGTGCGGTGCGTGAAGATGCGGGGCTCCCGCCACGACCGCGGGTACTTCCTGCTCGACTGGGACGGCGGGAAGTTCACCGCCACGAAGGCGATCCAGCAGTAGCGGCCCCTCAGGTTGGCCTCCATCCAGGGCTGAGAAGGGCTCGAGCGAGAATCCACCCCGCGATGGCCGTCGCCGAAGCGATCGCCAGGAAGAGCCCGGTCTCGTAGGCCACGCACACGGGGACGTCCCAGGGATACATCGGGGTGATGACGGCCAGGGGCCCGGGCGGTTCCGGCCACGGAAGGAGACGACCTGGCCCGCCGGAACTCCAGTACCCACAGGCACGGCCGTCCGGGGACCCGAGGACCGTCCACACCGCGGACCAGTAGGCGGCGTGAGACGCCAAGATCGCGATTGCCACGGCCGCGGGCACAATCGTCCGCGCGGTAACTCGCACGGGGAGGGCAACCCCCCAGGAGAGAATAAGGACACCGCGGATGTTCGGCGACTGCCTACCGCAGCAGGCCCGCCGCTTTCAGCTCCTGGGTGATCTTCTCCACGGCTTCCTCGACGTCCGACGGCTTCCGGGCGCCCGTGCACACGAGCTTGCCGCTGCCGAACAGGAGGACGACGACCTTGGGCACGTCGATCCGGTACACGAGGCCCGGGAACTGCTCCGGCTCGTACTCGACCTTCTCCAGGCCGAGGGAGATCGCGATCGCGTTCAGGTTGATCTCCGTGCCGAGGTCCGAGGAGGCGACGATGTTCTGGACCTCGATCACCGGGTTCTTCTTGATCGGGATGCCCGCCGCCTCGATCTGCTTCGCGACCGTGTCGATTGCGGTCTTCACGTGGTCCAGGCTCTTCGCGCCCGTGCAGACGACCTTCCCGCTCCGGAACAGGAGGGTGGCGGTCTTGGGCTCCTTCAAGCGGTAGATGAGCCCGGGGAACTGCTCGGGCTCGTACTCGGCCCCGCCGAGGGCCAGGGCGATCGCCTGCAGGTCCAGCTCCCCGCCGAGGGACGTCGATGCGACGACGTTCTCGATCTTTATCTTCGCCATGGAAACACCTCCACCGCGGGTGCGGGGAGTCACGCCCTCCGCCCCCTTGGTGGACCGCTCCCGATTTAAATACCTATTTAAATAGGTTCCGTCCGGAATCAGGGCCTTCCCGACCCCTTTCGGCGGGGTTCACGTCACCTGCGTGGACCGTTCCAGACCTCGGATCAGGCCGTAGGCCAGGGCGTTGAGGGGCGCCGGGACCCCCCGCCGGGCGGCG
>Ga0209641_10003371_pt1 | contig 13411 bp, 9 predicted proteins | sample RifCSP16_1_FD_184022 | JGI IMG/M metagenome (GOLD analysis project Ga0209641, IMG submission 184022) | Soil microbial communities from Rifle, Colorado - Rifle CSP2_sed 16_1 (SPAdes) (version 2) | ecosystem: Environmental > Terrestrial > Deep subsurface > Rock core/Sediment | place: Rifle...
AAAGAAGGGGATTATAAAGTTATAGAGAAGAAATAATGGTTATTCGTGACTCGGGTACCGTGATTCGTGATTTGGGGCTCGATCCACGAACCAGTATTCACGAGTCACGCCTGACTCATTTAGCTTTATCAATCTTCTTTGCTAGGTTTATGTCATTATCAGTAACACCGCCCTGACTGTGAGTCGAAAGGGTTAGAGTAACCTTATTATATTGAATCAGAAAATCTGGATGATGGTTTGCTTCTTCAGCTAGGTCAGACACCGTATTTACGAAGGCAATCGCATCTTTAAATGTCTTATGCTTATAAGTCTTGTATATTTCATTGCCCTTTGGTTGCCAGCCTTCTAAGTGTTTAAGTTTCTCTTTTATTTCTTTTTCTGATAAGACCGCCATGTTGTTACCTCCGTTGATTCATAGTAAGGTTGATTATGATATATACTATCACGAGATTTGAGGCGATAGTAAACCTTTTTGTTTGTTGTTTGGTGCTTGTGATTTGGAATTTGCCTTAATTCGGAGCTTATTCAAATGCCAACAGCCTTTATAGGAATAGGTTCGAATCTTGGAAATAGGATTGAAAACTGCGTTGAAGGTGTTGAGGAAATCTCGACTTTCTCAAAGATTATCGTTGTTTCCTCTTTTTACGAAACCGAGCCTGTCGATAAGGAAGACCAGTCAGATTTCATAAACTGTATGATAAAGATTGAAACTGCTCATTCCCCTTTTGAACTATTAACAATTCTTAACTCTTGTGAGAATAAGATAGGAAGGAAGCAAGGTGAAAAATGGGGCCCGAGAATAATTGACTTTGATATTATATTTTATGACGATCTTATAATCGAAACAAATGATCTCACTATTCCTCATCCAAGGGCTCATCTTAGACGTTTTGTCCTCCAACCCCTATTTGAGATTGCCCCAAATTTTATTCATCCGGTATTAAGGAAATCTGTTTCTGAGCTTCTAAGTGAGGTTAGGTGTACTAAGAAAGTATTAAAAGTAGATGATTTTTCAACATACTATTCACATAAATCCACAACTTATCCACAAACATAAAACATAACTTTCCATAACTTATCCACATCTAGGGAATTTTTTTCTTTAAATATAACTCATTAAAAATACAACGTTATTTACACCATCTTAATACAAATAGTGCTAATAATGAATAATTATTTACATAATAACTCCGAAGTTTTCCACAAGACATGTTAGAGGTGTTTTTTATTAGTTACATACAACGACTTTAGAGACTAAAGCATTCCTGATACATTATGCTACAAAATCAAATCACCATTTATTAGTCTTAATACAATAGTACCTAACTAACCATATTGACTTGATTTTAATATTCAAAATAAGCTATTATAGTAATAATACTTTATTAAGAATGGTTTTGAGATGGGGTCAATCTTCGAACAATACAGATCGCATTATGTTATTTTAGTAGCGAAGATTTCATCTAAGAAAGCCTTTTTAAACTGTTATAAATTACTATTAAAAGTATTCAATACACCTGTTCAATATAACAACTACATTCCATACTCGAGAGGTTTTATTAGAACCAGTTTTAACCATTTTTACTGGAGAGTTGTGCAAACTCCAAAATTTAATAGTATTTGATTACTGTCTACTTTAGGAGGTACAACATGGGGGATGAATATTTACCTCAGAATCAAACCACAAATGAAAAGATTTCTGTGAACGAAGGAATTGTAGAATTCGATTCCCTTGAAACCCACTACAAGCAAACGAAAGAAAAGTTACGTTTCCATGAGAGCCTAATCTACTCGATGACTGATACCTCCCCGTTGGCCTTTTATGTTGTAGACAATCGTACCGACGAAGTACTTTACTTTAACCATAGGTTCTGTGAAATATGGGGCATCACCCATCTTGAGGAAGCCATGAGGAGGGGTGAGCTCAAGAATCAGGATATTGTTCCTTACTGTCTTCCTCTTGTTAAAAATGTTCCGGCATTCCTCGAATCATGCAAGCCGCTACAAAACGAGGAAGTGCGTTTCACTGTTGAGGATGAAATTCAATTCGTTGATGGTCGTACGATTAGACGAGTTTCCTCACAAATTCGAGGCGAACTCGACCGTTACTTTGGTCGCCTATATATTTTTGAAGATGTCACAGATCGTAAACGTTTAGACGATGAGCTTAGGAAAATAACCGAACGTATTATTAACTATCAAAAGGCACTCCTTGAATTAGCGAAGATGGTTAACTCCGATCTTGAATTAACACTGAAAAGGGTAACTGAAGTAGATTCGAGGACGTTAGGTGTAGAGCGTGTAAGTGTCTGGCTTTTCAACGAAGACCATTCAGAAATTGTCTGTAAAGATTTATACAAAATGAGCGAAAATGTTCATGAAAAGGGATTAAGGCTTCAAGCCAAGGATTACCCTAGGTATTTTCATGCATTGGAAGAGAGCCGCACCTTGGCGGCGAATGATGCCTTAACCGATCCTCGTACAAGTGAATACACCGAAGGGTATTTAAAACCATATAGAATTTCATCGATGATGGATGTACCTATTCGTGTTGATGGAAAAGTTGTAGGTATTGTTTGTCACGAGCACACAGGACCGATGAGAGAGTGGGAACTAGAGGAACAAAACTTTGCAGCCTCGATTGCCGATGTGGGTTCTCTCGCTTTGGAGGCTTCAGAGCGGAATCGGATTGAAGAGGCACTACGAAAGGGTGAAGAAAGGTACCGTGCTTTGTACGAAGATAACCCGTCTATGTACTTTACTGTGGATCTAGAAGGAAAAGTTTTATCAGTCAACCTATTTGGGGCGGAACAACTTGGATACAAGGCTCATGAGTTAGTTGGGCAATCCGTTCTTATGATTTTCCATCCGGATGACCGAGAAGGGGTACTGAAGCAAATGAGGGTTTGTTTACAGAACCCCAACCAGCTATTCCATTGGGAATTTCGCAAGATCAGAAAGGACGGTTGTATCTTGTGGGTGAAAGAGGCTGCTCGTGCAATACAGGGTGCTGAAGGCGGGGTAGTTGTCCTTATCTCTTGTGAGGACATTACCGAGCGTAAACAGATGGAGGAGGCTCTCCGAAAAGCTAAGTATGATCTAGAAATAAAAGTAGAGGAACGTACTTCTGAATTAAGGAAATCTAACGAGCAACTATTAGCTGAGATCGGTGACCGCAAGCGGACGGAAGAAGACTTAAATAAGAGAAATAGGGACCTAGAAATTCTAAATGCTATCACTCAAGCGGTACATCAGTCCCTTGCCCCGAAGGAGGTCTATAGGGTTGCATTGGATAAAGTTATTGAACTAGAGAATGTAGACCTAGCATGTATTTATCTGGTTGATGAAGCTAGGAATGAAGCAGTAATTCAGGACCAAAGGAACATTCCAGAGTGGTTTATCCAGAGAGCCGGGAGGATTCCATACCCTAAGGGTGTAACCTGGAGGGTCATAAATACGGGAAACATAATAAACGTTAAAAACGCTCAGGAAGACCCTGATGTAGGACCCGCAGGACGGGAACTTGGTTTTCAGGGCATGCTTGGGATACCTATAACCCTTGAGAGCAAAACCATAGGAGTAATATGGCTTATTAGCTATAAAGAGTATCTTTTCACCCGGAGTGAAGAGGAGCTACTTTTATCTATTTGCAGTCAGATATCCATAGCCATAAGTAAGGCAAGACTCTATGAAAGAGAATTTAATCAAAGGAAGAGGATAGAAGCTCTACAGGTAGTTTCTCAATCTGTTACTTCCAAACTGGATTACAGGAGTGTTCTTCAGGATGTTGTCGAAAATACTAACAGTTTTATGGGTTCAAGATTCTCGATTATAGCCCTTCAAGAAGGTGATTACTATATCCCGAAGGCTGTAGCCGGTGACGACGAGGGTCTAAGGGAGGTTATCCAAATAAGCCCTGATCCAGAGAATATGTGGGGAAGGGGACGCGGTGGGGAGTGCCTACGCACAAAAACCCCTATAGTTGCATACGACCTAAGGAATGACCCGCCACTAATATGGCGAACTGAGCTTATTAAAAGAGGAATCCTATCTGTGGCTATTGTGCCACTTATCATTAAGGGGGAGGTAAAGGGGCTTTTACTGACCTATTCTCAAGAGCCCTATGCCTTTAATGAAGATAAAAAAAATCTTCTTTCCTCCTTCGCCAATCAAGCTGCAATTGCTATAGAGAATTCTAAGCTCTATGAAGAAACTAAAAGGCAGGCAGATGAGTTAAGGACCTTATATGAAGACTTAAATAAGAGAAATAGAGAACTAGAAGTGCTCAATAGAGAGTTATCCAAAAAGAATCGTTATGAAACTATAATTAGTACCGTAACCCGGAGTGTACATCAGTCAATCAATCTCCAAGACGTTCTGGAAAACGCCGTTGAAACAATGAGTAAAAATATGGATGGCTTAGATAATGTTTGTATTTACCTCGTTGAAGGGGAAGAGGCGGATTCGACAGGCTCACCACAGGCAGTTATGAAGGCCTATAGAGGCTATCCTGATTGGTTTATTGATCGAGTGAGACGAATTCCTTATCCGAAGGGTTTTACATGGAAGACAATAATAGATGAGAAACCCAGGTATTGTGCGGACGTAGACCAGGATACGGTTATCGGTCCTGCAGGAAGGGAAATGGGAACAAAGAGTTATGCTTCTATGCCTATTCAGTTTGGAGATAAGACGGTAGGATGCATAAATATAAATTCTTTGAAAAAGAATGCCTTTGATGAAGAAGAAATAAAGCTATTGGAGATTGTTTCACACCAAATAGAGATAGCAATCAATAATGCCCGTCGGGCAGAGTTACTTCGGCAATCGGAGGAACGCTACCGAACCCTTTTCGATCAATCACCTGTCGGTGTTTATATATTTGATAGAGACTACAAAATCACCCACTGCAATGAACGCTTTGTCCAGATTCTCCAATCTTCCTTTGACAAAATTATCGGGGTAGATATTCGGAAACTAAAGGATCAATGTGTTTTACCATTAATGGAAAAGATTTTAAGAGGTGAGACTGCAGTCTATGAAGGTTACTATGAAGCGACGGGCAGCGAAGCCAAGTTGTGGGCATCGGTTCGACTTTCTCCACTTCGAGATGCAAACGGTAAAGTTACCGGCGGAATGGCAGTGGTCGAAGATATAACAGATCGAAAACAGGCAGAGGTAGCACTTAAAGAAAGCTTTTCCCAATTATCGAAAAAGAACCGGTACGAGACGATAATTAGCACTGTAACCAGAAGCGTTCATCAGACGATAAATCTACAAGATGTTTTTGAAAATGCTGTTGAAGCAATGAGTAAAAATATAGATAAAGCAGACAATGTTTCGATTTATCTGGTAGAAGGTGAAGAGGCGGATTCGACCCTTCGACAGGCTCAGGGCTCACCACAGGCGGTTATCAAGTCATATAGGGGCTATTCTGAAGCCTTTATAGGGAAGGTTAGAAGAATTCCATATCCAAAAGGCTTTACCTGGAAAACGATAATCGAGGGAAAGCCTTTGTATTGTCCTGATGTAGATCAGGATACTGTTATTGGACCAGCCGGAAGGGAAGTAGGAACAAAGAGCTACGCATCTATGCCTATTCGGTTCGAAGGCGAGACTGTTGGATGTATAAATATAAATTCTTTAGAAAAGGATGCTTTCGATGAAGAAGAGTTAAAGCTATTAGAGATCGTTGCGCATCAGATAGAGATAGCAATCACTAATGCCCAGCAGGCAGAGTTGCTATATCAGGCTAAAGAGGAACTAGAACTACGTGTACAGGAGCGAACACAGGAGTTATCTGAGATAAATGAAGAACTTAGGAAGGAGATTGCGGAGCGCAACAGGGTTGAGGAGGAAATCAGACAAACCCAATCATTCCTTAATTCCGTCGTCGAAAACATTCCAGATATGATATTTGTCAAGGACGCCAAGGATCTCAAGTTTGTGCGTTTCAACAAAGCAGGTGAGGAGCTGCTTGGTTATTCGAGGGAAAATCTAATTGGCAAGACCGACTATGATTTCTTCCCGAAAGGGGAAGCAGATTTCTTCACATCTAAAGATCGGGAAGTGTTGGAAGGTTCCAAACTCCATGACATCCCTGAGGAACCGATACATACGAGGAATAAGGGAAGAAGAATACTGCACACCAAAAAAATTCCAATTTTCAATGCGGTTGGTAAGCCACGTTATCTTTTGGGCATTTCAGAAGATATCACCGAGCGAAAGCGGGTGGAAGAGCAAATTAAGTCATCGCTAGAAGAGAAAGAGGTGCTACTAAAGGAAATTCACCATAGGGTAAAAAACAATTTGCAGGTCATTTCAAGTCTACTCGACCTTCAATCTGAATATGTTAAGGGTAAAAAGACTCGCGAGGTGTTCCATGAAACTCAGAATCGTGTAAGGGCAATTGCACATATACATGAACGGCTTTATCAATCCAAAGATCTAGCAAGGATTGATTTTGCTGAATACATACGGCATCTAGGTAATTATTTGTTTCAATCATACGGGGTTGACCCGAATTTTATCAAACTGAAGGTTAATGTCAAAGATGTGGTGCTTGATGTTAATACTGCTATTCCTTGTGGCTTGATAATAAATGAACTTATCTCAAATTCATTAAAACACGCCTTCAGAAAACGTAAGAAAGGGGAAATCCGCATCGATCTTTACTCTGACATTAAACGCGCAGATAGCCATAGGTATCGTCTATACACTATGACCGTAAGGGATAACGGTGTTGGTTTCCCAAAGGATCTGGACTTCCGAAACACCGAATCATTAGGTCTTCAATTAGTAAACGCTTTAACAAATCAGATTGGAGGTTCTATAGGGCTAAATAGAAGATATGGTACTGCTTTTAAGATTACGTTTAGTAATCAGTTGTAATACCACTTTTCTGTAATGAAAGAGAATTCTGGTTTATTATTTTTAATCGAGAATGTATATCAAAGTAGGGAAAATATGTAATGGAGGAACAGTATGCAACAGGGGAGTAAACAAATAGCTAAAATCATGGTTGTTGAAGATGAAAGTATTGTCGCTAAGGACATACAAAACAGATTGAAGAGGTTGGGATATAATGTTAATGATATTGTGTCTTCCGGAGAGGAAGCTATTAGAAAGGCAGCCGAGACGCAGCCGGATTTAGTACTAATGGACATTGTGTTAAAGGGGGAAATTGACGGTATCGAGGCTGCTAAACAGATTAATACACTTTTTAATGTCCCAATACTGTATCTTACTGCTTATGCTGATGATAGCACAATTCAACGAGCTAAAATAACGGAACCATTTGGATATATTCTTAAGCCATTTCAAACAAAAGAATTACACTCTGCTATTCAGATAGCTCTATACAAGCATGAAATAGAAAAAAAATTAAAAGAGAAGAAACGCTGGTTTGCTACAACACTTAAAAGTATAAATGACGCCGTGATTCTCACCGATACAAGAGGATCGATTACTTATATGAACCTTGTTGCAGAATTGCTGACTGGTTGGAAATGGGAAGATGCTTTAGGTAAAGATCTTGGGGAAGCATTTCATATCATAAACCAAGAAACACGTACAATAATTGAAAACCCTGTGACAAAGGCGATTCTTGAAACCCTGGTAGTCAGTCCCCAGAGTCATATAATACTAATTTCCAAAGATGGAAGAGAAACAATAATTTCGTTAAGTGCCGCTCCCATCAGGGATGATGTAGGAAAAATCAAAGGTGTCGTTTTTGTTTTCCGTGAAGTAATTGAACACAAAAGCGCAGAAACCGAATTTCTTAAACCTCAAAAACTTGGATCAAGGATGACTAATGAGTTTAAAAATGCCCATATTAGAATGATGGTCGTAACTCCTTCCTCTGTTGTTCGTCAGGGAGTACGCAAGATGCTTGAATCTGAAAAATATATAGAGATAATAGCAGAGATTTCAAATTACCAAGATATATTACAAATCGTTGAACAAAATAAGCCAGATCTTTTGTTTATTGATAAGACACCACCTAGTCTAAATATTTTGGAAATCTTAAGCTCAATCCGTGATAAAAGCCCTACGACAAAAGTACTTTTATTGTTACATAGCTTTGATGAAGATTTTATTATGAATGCTTTATCTTTGGGTGTACTTGGATACTTAACAGATACGTCAAACGCAGATAAGTTTATTCAAGCAGTTGGGGCTTTGAGTAAAGACGAGATTTGGGTGGAAGTCAGAATAATAACTAAGCTCTTAACGCGACTCTTACATTCTAAAAAAGGTGGTTCTATGGAACCAAGACCTTCCCTTACAAAAAGAGAGGACGAAGTTGTAAAACTAATTCTCCAGGGATATTCTAATAAGCAAATTTCTGAGAAGCTATTTATAAGTGAGAAAACAGTAAAGTCCCACTTGAGTAACGTGTATAAAAAACTCGGATTAAGCAATAGACTTCAACTTGTCGCCGACTTCCTTGGCTAGGGAATGTCTTACATAGTCCTAGGGCTGAAATCCGTCTAAAATCCTTTAGAATTCTTTGCAGATGAAAATGTATTCCATAGAAGCATAGCAATTGTCATGGGGCCTACTCCGCCTGGGACAGGCGTAATAAATGAGGCTTTGTTACAAACGTTTTCAAAATCCACATCACCTGCAAGCTTTCCGTTGGGAAGACGGTTTATACCTACATCAATCACAACTGCGCCTTCTTTTACCATGTCTTCTGTGATAAGTCTTGCGCGTCCAATTGCAGCCACCAAAATATCAGCCCTCCTTGTAACCTCCCCAAGTGATTTAGTCCTCGAATGGCATATTGTAACTGTTGCATGTTGGTGTAGAAGAAGAAGCGAGACGGGTTTTCCTACGATGTTGCTTCTTCCTACTACAACCGCTTCTTTCCCCTGTATTTCTATGCCGTAGTAATCTAAGAGTTTGATTACGCCGTGCGGGGTACAGGGGATAAATCTAGGATTTCCTTGTACGAGAAGCCCTACGTTTTCAGGATGAAATCCGTCGATGTCTTTTAATGGAGAGACGGTTCTTAGGATTCTCGCTTCATTAATCTGTTTGGGAAGAGGAAGCTGAACGAGTATTCCATGGATTTTTTCATTGTGATTTAAGTTTTCAATAAGTGTAAGTAAATCGTTTTCTGCAATTTCTTCTGGAAGCTTATATTCTTCCGAGTAGATGCTAACCTCTTCACAGGCTTTTCTCTTATTTCTTACATAGATTTGAGAGGCAGGGTTATCACCCACAAGCACAGCAGCAAGCCCAGGGACTAATCCTGTTTCCCTCTTGAGCTTATTTACCTCTTCTGCAATCCCTTTCCTCAGGTGTTCTGCAACCATTTTACCGTCTATTATTTCTGCCATGGTAGGCTCCTTCCTTCTAGTAATTAATTTAGCCACAAAGACACTAAGACACGAAGAAATAAATAGTTTTTTGTTACTAGTGCTTAGTTGTTAGATTAAAAACTAACAACTACAAACTAAACACTTCTTAGTGCCTTCGTGCCTTAGTGGCTGGATATATCTACTCTAATCTCCAAAAATGATTTAATGGTCCGTGTCCCTTGCCTAGATTAAAGGACCTTCTTATAGCCTCTGTAACGTAGTCTTTTGCCTGCCTTATGGCATCTATTGCGCTTAGCCCTTTTGCAAGCCCTGCGCATATTGCAGCGGAGTGGGTGCATCCTGTGCCGTGGGTGTTTTTGGTTTCTATTCTCTGCGAGGGAAAGTCAGAAAAATCCGTTCCATCATATAGAACATCCATTGCCTCGGAGGTCAAATCAAGATGCCCGCCTTTTACAAGAACATATCTGGGACCGAGTGATTTTATCCTTTTTGCCGCTTCTCTCATATCTCCAATTGATTGGATCTTCATTCCTGAAAGTACTTCTGCTTCGGGAATATTAGGGGTAACAACAAAAGCCAATGGCAGAAGCTCCTCAATAAGCGCTCTTTCTGCCTCACGTCTTAGAAGTGCATCCCCGCTTTTTGATCTCATTACTGGGTCTATCACCAGGTTTTTGATTCCGTATTGTTTAATCTTTTCTGCGACTGCTGAAATGATTTTCTCATTTGAAAGCATTCCTGTTTTTACAGCGTCAACCCCTATATCACTTAATACAGCGTCAATCTGGAGTTTTACAAAATCGGGTGGCAAATCGTAAATTCCTGAAACCGACAGGGTGTTTTGAGCGGTGACCGAAGTAAGGACTGACATACCAAAGACCTTAAATGCTGTAAAGGTCTTTAGGTCAGCTTGAATTCCTGCCCCTCCCCCTGAATCAGAACCTGCGATTGTTAGCGCCCTCGGAATTTTTTCACTCACCGAATTTAATATTACAGGCATTTGGGTGAGTTTCAAATCTTCATAACTTGCGTGACTCGTAGTTCGTGACTCGTGCATAGCGTATCGAATCTCGAACCACGAATCCCAAATCACAATACACGAAATCATGCCTTGGGCTGTTCTTGACAGTCAGGGTGTAATCTAAGTAGAATAAATCGTTACGATTTTGGGTTGAGCGCGTAGCTCAGGGGGAGAGCGCTTGCTTGACGCGCAAGAGGTCGCAGGTTCAAATCCTGCCGCGCTCACCATTTACGGGAATAGGTTTAAGGACCTTGATTATTTTTCTGGCAACTATTCAGCAATAGATTGACACAGATGCAGGATGCATGATACAAGATGCATGTAAAAACTTTCACGAATTACGCATCGTGGATCATGCATCATCTATAAACATGAGTGTGATACAAATAAAGCTTCCAGACGGAGAGATAAAAGGCTTTCCAAAGGGAACAACTGTTGGAGAAATATTTAGATCCCTTGGAATCAGAGATACCGTGGTTGGCGCTAAGGTTAACGGAAGGCTTGTTGATTTCTGGTTTGAATTAGATTCAGACTCTGCTATTGAACCGGTCACTCTCAATTCTATCGCTGGTCTTGAGCTAATTAGGCATACGGCAGCCCATGTAATGGCAGAGGCTGTTCAGAGCATCTTTAATAAAGATAATGAGAAGATTAAGGTTACAATTGGACCCGTTATAGAGAATGGATTTTATTATGATTTTGATTACTCAAAGGGATTTGTGCCTGAGGATTTAGAGAAAATCGAAGAAAGGATGAAGCAAATCATCGAGGAAAATAAGCCATTAATCAGAAAAAAGGTATCAAGAGAGGAGGCTATTAAGATTTTTGAAAGGGATGGAGAGACGTATAAGGTTGAGATCATAAGCGAACTCCCCCTTGATGATCAGATTACTATCTATCAACAAGGCGATTGGTATGATCTCTGTAGAGGTCCGCACGCCCCGTCAACGGGGTTTGTGAAGGCATTCAAGCTTTTAAGCATTGCCGGGGCATATTGGCGTGGTGATGAGAGGAATCCAACGCTTCAGAGGATTTATGGCACTGCCTTTTGGAATAGAAAGGACCTAGATGATTATCTAACAAAACTCGAAGAAGCAAAGAAACGCGACCACAGAAGGCTTGGAAGGGAGCTTGACCTTTTTAGTATTCAAGATGAGATCGGACCAGGATTAGTCCTTTGGCATCCTAAGGGGGCAAGAATAAGACGAGTTATCGAGGACTTCTGGCGGAGTGAACATGAACGCCGTGGATACGATATTCTCTTCACCCCGCATGTTGCAAGGCTGGACCTCTGGGGGACAAGCGGACACCTGGATTTTTACCGAGAATATATGTATTCCTCAATGGATATAGAAGATATTGCCTACCAGATAAAGCCTATGACATGCCCATTTCACATTATGATTTATAAATCTAAAATAAGGAGCTATAGAGATCTCCCACTTAGATGGGCTGAAATCGCCACTGTTTACAGATACGAACGCTCGGGGGTAATGCATGGTCTTCTAAGGGTTAGGGGATTCTCTCAGGATGATGCCCATATATTTTGTACGCCCGACCAGATTGAGAAGGAAGTTCTCAGCGTGCTTGATTTAACTGTTTTTTTTCTAAGAACCTTTGGATTTGATGATTATGAGGTATACCTTTCTACCCGACCAGAAAAGTTTGTAGGGGGCGTAGAGAACTGGGAAAGGGCTACGGAAGCGCTTAGAGGCGCTCTTAAGGCTAAGGGGCTTAATTATGAAACAGACGAAGGAGGGGGGGCATTTTATGGTCCTAAGATTGATTTAAAGATAAAAGACGTTTTGGGTAGGGCTTGGCAGTGCTCCACAATTCAGGTAGATTTTAACCTCCCAGAGAGATTTAACATAAACTTCGTTGGGAATGATAACTCACGTCACCCCCCGATTATGATACATAGAGCGATACTTGGCTCGTTTGAAAGGTTTTTTGGAATATTGATTGAACACTATGGAGGGGCTTTCCCACTATGGCTTAGTCCTGTTCAAATTCGGGTTGCTACAATCGGAGAGGGGCAGATTTCTTATGCTCAAGATGTTTATGATACTCTAAGTAAACATAATTTAAGGGTGGAGAAAGATTTTAGGAACGAAAAGCTTGGACTAAAGGTAAGAGAAGCTCAGCTTGAGAAGATTCCATATCTACTGGTTATAGGAGAAAAGGAGGTCGATAATAAAACAGTTGCACCGAGAAAGCGCGGAGGGAAGAATCTCCCTTCCATGAAAACTGATGGCTTCTTGAATTTAATCGAAAAAGAGAACGACCCCTATACGTGGAAGGAGGTAGAGCGGCCATAGTCAGAGAACCCGAGATACGGGTAAATGAAAGGATAAGGGCAAGAGAAGTCAGAGTAATAGCAGCCGATGGGAAGCAGATAGGTGTTCTTCCAGTCCGTGAGGCAATCAAAATGGCAGAGGAGCAAGGATTTGATTTGGTTGAGGTTGCGCCTAATGCAACGCCCCCTGTGTGTAGATTTATGGATTATGGCAAATATAAATACGAGCTTAAAAAGCAGGCCGTGGCTAAAAAGCAGAAGGTGCAGTTACTAAAGGAGGTTAATTTCAGACCCAATATAGGCGAGCATGACCTTGATGTTAAGATAAATCGCATTAGAGAATTTCTCGAAGAGGGTCACAAGGCAAAAGTTAGGATATCCTTTAGAGGTAGGGAAATAACACATCCTGAGTTAGGAAAGGAGCTTGCTGAAAGGATAATTGAAAGGATAATGGATATCGGGTTAATTGATTTATCGCCGAAGTTTGAGGGAAAAAATCTTATAACAGTTATCGTACCCAAGAAAAAATAGGAGGAGCCACAAAGGCATAAAGACACAAAGTTTAAGGTTTAAGAGTTCAAGAGTTAAACGTTAAACCTTTAAACTTTCAACTCTTGAACTTTCCTTAGTGTCTTTGTGGCTGAATAATTACAAATAGGAAATACAAATGGCAAAAATCAAGATAAAAACAAACAGAAGTGCAGCAAAGCGGTTTTATAAAGTCAGTGCAACTGGCAAGGTGAAAATGGCTCATGGCGGAAAGAG
>Ga0209641_10003377_pt1 | contig 13398 bp, 19 predicted proteins | sample RifCSP16_1_FD_184022 | JGI IMG/M metagenome (GOLD analysis project Ga0209641, IMG submission 184022) | Soil microbial communities from Rifle, Colorado - Rifle CSP2_sed 16_1 (SPAdes) (version 2) | ecosystem: Environmental > Terrestrial > Deep subsurface > Rock core/Sediment | place: Rifle...
AATTGATTTCTACATCGAGGAGGCTGTTGAATGGATACACTAAAATATATAGTCAAAAAGTATACCCTTCACTTATGGAAGGCGAAGTTGCCGATTGAAATACCAAATACTGACAGGGTAACTCTTGCAGGAGTATTTAATGAATTGGGATTTACTAGGGGCGTTGAAATCGGGGTTGAAGAAGGTAAATATTCAGCTACATTATGTAAAGTTAATCCTAATTTAAAACTTTATTGTGTTGATCCATGGCTTTCTTTTGATGTATATAGGAAACATTTAGATCAGGCTTATGTTGATAATCTAATGAATAATGCATTAACAAGACTTAGAGGGTATAATGTAGAGATTGTTAGGAAATTAAGTATGGATGCAGTAAAAGATTTTGAAGATGGCTCATTAGATTTTGTATATATTGATGGCAATCATAGACTTGAGTATGTAATTAATGATTTAGCAGAGTGGAGTAAAAAGGTACGTATTGGTGGGATAATTAGTGGACATGATTGGATTAAGATGGCTTATTCTTCAGAGCAAAAATGGCATGATCCGATGCAGGTAACATATGCAGTGCGTGCATTCACAGAAGCATATCATATTAATCCTTGGTTTTTATTAGGCACTAATGCAGTCAATCCAGGAGAAAAACGCGAAAAAATGCGATCGTTTTTTTGGGTAAAAGGACCGGATAGGTATTAAATATGAATACGATTAGGTATCTTACTTTTGAGATCAATCGTGTTTGTCCTAATATTAAAATGCATACGGATAGATGCCCAATAGGGCATCCAGAAAGATATAAATTTTCTACATCAAATATCATTATTTCTGATTCTATAATATTAGATTTTTGGAGATGGTGCAGAACTAAAGGATTCCGTGGGATCATCCTTTGGCATATGTATAATGAACCTGTGCTTGTATTAGAAAAAATTAGAAAATTAATGAAAACTATGAGATTAGAAGATATTTATCAACCTTTCCAACTTACTACCTCAATAAAAGGAAACTACACCGATTTTAATATTGTAAAATTTAGTGATTATGATGGCGGATTAGAATTAGATAATCGAATCCAAACAAATGAAGGGCAGGGTAAACCTTATTCAGAAATGCCTGTTGTAGGATGGTGCGCTAGAGGTCTTGGATGGGAAATACCTATAGACAATTATGGAAATTGGTGCCTATGTTGTAATGACTGGAGATGTGAAGAATCCGTGGGAAATATCATCTATGAAAATTGGGACCATCTTTATTCTTTGTGGAAGAAGAAAAGGACCAAAATTAGATGGATAGACAAAATTTCTTATGATAGTCTACCACGTATGTGTAGAGCTTGTCTTGATAAAAATCCATCAATTTCTAAAAGAGGGGGTATCTAATGGAAATGCCCCTACCAGATATTATGGACCGTTTTTCTATATTGATTTTGAAATGGATAAACGGGGCTGATGTAAAAATGGAATTAATGACCTATTCTAAGGAATGTCCTATGAATAATTTGTTTTTTGATTTACTTAGGGCTAACGCAGACATATGGAAATTGGAAGCCACGATTCGACAGGGGAAAGAGGAAAGCATTTCTATGGAAGAAATTGGTAGGCGTGCTTTAGCCATCAGAGATAATAATAGAGTAAGAGTTGAGATAAAAAACAAAATAGAGGAATCTGTAAGTGGAGTGTCAAATTGGGAGGTAAAGGTAGACCATGCTTCCCAAGATTGATGTGTATTCAATTATGCGTAACGAAATTAAAATTCTTCCCTATTTCCTCCGTCATTACGAATCTTTTGCAGAAAGAATATTTGTATGGGAAGACCAAAGTGATGATGGGACTAGGGAAATGTTAAGTGTTCATCCAAAAGTAACTATTTTGGATCCAGGATATCATGGAGCAGACGATAAATATTATGTTGAACGTCTATGGCCTCAATATAAAACTATTAGTAGAGGGCGTGCAGATTGGGTTATGTGTGTAGATGCTGATGAATTTGTATATCATCCCAATCTAGTAAATTTTCTAGTAGAATGTGAGAAAAAGGATTTCAAAAGGATTCGATGCGAAGGATATATAATGTGCCATCCTACCTTCCCTACGACGGAAGGACAGATATATGATGAAGTAAAATATGGCTGGAGGGATAACAGTTCAAATAAGACTGTCGTATTTATGTCTGATGTTCACATGTCTTTTACTCCTGGTCGTCATCAATGTGTACATAACACCATCCACCCTACCCGTAAGTTTATAGGGATAAAGTTATTGCATTTTAGATGTTTAGGAACCGACTTTATGAGAGATAGGAATAAGAGAAATTGTGTTAGTATGGGAATACCTTATGATGAAGAACGGAGATTCTGGTTGCCTAAAGGAGTTGGACCGGAAGGGCAAAAACCAAGAGCAAGGGAAAGAGGGAATATTTATAAATGGTTTGATAGAAATGTGGATTATGCTGAGAGGGTTGTAGAATAATGGAAATTAAACATTACTTTGATACAAGAAAGGAAAAACATGGCCTTAGAAATTGATCCAAATGTTGATATTAAAGAGCTACGAAATTTTATGTGCTATCATAATTTTCGTTATGTTTTAAGAACTGTTCAAGGTAAAAGATGGCCTAGATGGAGAGGAGTCCGCATAGAAAAAATGCCAGAGGATTTATTTTTATATTCAAAAGTAATTTGGGAGAATAAACCTGATTTGATTATAGAAACAGGTACTCAATATGGGGGGTCAGCTTTATTCTTTGGCGATATGTTAGAAATAAATGGTAAAGGATTAGTTATAACTATTGACCATGAGAATCTTAATCCCCCCGAACACCCAAGAATTAAGTATCTTTTAGGAGACAGCACCCGTTCGGATATTGTAGACATTATTAAACTAGAGTCTGTTGGTAAAACAGTCATGCTTACAATGGATTCTAAACACAATGCTAGGGTTATTAATAATGAATTGAGTGCGTATGCCTGTCTTGTTACCCCAGGGCAATATATGGTTATTGAAGATACAGTAAGTATACTTGGTGATACAACTGGAGGGGGATATCAAGCAGTTGAACATTTTTTATCTGAAAATAAGTCTTTTCAAAGAGTCCCTTTAGACGATCAATATTTGGGTCTTATTTCAACTAGAGGTGGATGGTTGAGACGAATATGAATAAATCAGAATATGAAAGACTATTAATTGAACGTAAATCTATACGTTCATTTAAGGATGTTCCTATATCTGAAGAAAAAATTATGCGATTGCTTTGGGCAGCTCAAGGGACAACTAGAAAGGGTAAAAGAACCGTTCCTTCAGCTGGTGGAAAGTACCCCGTATTTCTATATTTTGTAGATTCTACTGGTGTTCATATATACGACACTATTGAAAATAAGATTTTTAACGTGGGTTTAATAGATATAAGATCAAATATTGCGGAGTCGTGTGCAAGACAAAAATGGATAGCTGACGCCCCCGTATTATTTGCGATAGTCGTACAATATAATATAATGCTAGAAAAATACCGAAGGAGTGGAGATAGATACGTTTTACTGGAAGTTGGAATGTCTGCGCAAAATCTCACTATCCAAGCTGTAAATATTGGTTTGGGATCTTGTATAGTAGGAGCATTTAACGCAAAAGAGGTAGCTAAATTAATGATTCTCCCTCAAGAGCGCACCCCTATACTAATTATCCCCGTTGGGGAAACATATGCTTCAGGAGGAATAATAAATGCGTGATTCAATGGTAAGCGGGGATAAATCATTAAGTATCCTTATTCCTAGCAGAAATGAAATGTTTCTAGCCAAAACGATAGAGGATATTCTATCAAATATCGAAGCGGACACAGAGATTATCCCGGTCATTGACGGAGGAGAGGCTGGACCTCCTGTTCCAGAACACCCTAGAGTACGAGTAATCAGACATGAGGTATCTACTGGTCAAAGGGCATCTACGAACGAAGCAGCGAGGGCCTCCACCGCTAAATTCATTATGAAATGCGATGCCCACTGCGCCTTCGATAAGGGATTTGATCGAAAATTGATGGAGACTTTTGAATATGATTGGACCGTTATACCTAGAATGTACAACTTACATGTCTTTGATTGGATGTGCAAGTCTTGTGGAAATAGAACCTACCAAGGCCCTACTCTTACGAAATGCGAGAAATGTCAAAAAGATGGTCCATTTGAAAGGGTAATGGTTTGGAAACCAAGACGGAATCGTTGCTCAGATTACGCTCGTTTTGATCGTGATCTTCACTTTCAGTATTGGGGAGATTTCAAAAATCGTCCAGAAGCACAGGGAGATATTACGGATTTGATGAGTTCTATCGGTGCTTGTTGGATGATTCATAGGGATAGATATTGGGACATAGATGGGATGGATGAACGTCATGGATCATGGGGCCAAATGGGAACGGAATTAGCTTGTAAGACTTGGCTATCTGGCGGACGACAAGTGGTGAATAAAAAGACTTGGTTCTCTCATATGTTTCGTACTCAAGGAAAAGATTTTGGATTTCCTTATCCATTATCTGCTAGTGAAGTAGCCAAGGCTAGAGAACATTCTAGGTGGCTTTGGAAGGAAGATCGTTGGCCAAAAGCAAAATATCCGCTTACTTGGCTTATCAATAGATTTGCCCCTGTCCCAACATGGGAGTCCAAAACTGAAAAAGAAGTAAAGAAAGGGGTTGTCTACTATACAGACAATCGTCCTAATGAGACAATTCTAAAAGCAGTACGCGAGCAAATTAGGAGAAATACAAATGGTCATAAAATTGTCTCTGTATCCCTCAAACCCGTTCCAGATTTTGGAGACAACATTGTCCTGCCCCTTGAGCGGGGATACTTGACTATGTTCAAGCAAATTCTGGCCGGGATAGAGGCTTGCGATGCAGACATTATTTACTTTTGTGAGCACGATGTTCTGTATCATCCATCCCATTTTGATTTCATTCCTCCTAGAGAGGATGTTTTTTATTACAACGAGAATTGTTGGAAGGTAGATGCGGAGGATGGAAAAGCGTTATTCTATTATTGCAAACAAACTTCGCAATTGGTAGCACATAAGAAACTGCTTTTGGAGCACTACCGGAAACGGGTGGAGAGGGTGGAGAAAGAGGGGTTCACAAGGAATATGGGATTTGAGCCGGGAACCCATAGCCCTCCCCGTGGAGTTTGTCATTTTAAGGCTGAAGCGTTTTGGTCGGCTTCTCCAAATATAGACATACGGCATAACAAGAACCTAACGGCTAACCGTTGGTCTCAAGATGAGTTTCGATCTAAACGTCATTGTAAGGGATGGACGGAGAGTGATGCTGTTCCGGGGTGGGGCAAAACCAAAGGAAGATTTAACGAAATTATAGCAGAACATGCTTTAACTTAGGAGGCAGACTATGGGAATTCAAACAGTTCGTGAAAGAAAGCAACCGGGAGAAACACTTAGATATTCAATGGAATTTAAACCAGGCGTGGCTCTTGGTGAGGGAGATTCTTTATCTGGAACCCCCACTGTCAAAGTTTTTGAGAGACCATCTAATACTGATAAGACTTCTGACATGCTAGAAGGAACGCCCCAAACCCAAAGTAATATTGTTTATTTTAAAATAAAAGGAGGCACTTCCGGTAAATCGTATAAAATATCAATCAAATCTGATACTACTAACGGTGAGAAAAATGTAGAGGAAGATTTAATTCTTTTTGTAGAAGAATTATAGAATACCTTTTATCAAATGTTTTCTTGGTTTTCTAATACCTTTGGTCAATTTAATATTGGCCTTTTGAATTCTCCATCTAAGTGATTTTTCAGTAACTTCCAATTCATTTGCCATTTTAGGGATATTCATTCCTCGATTATTCAAGATAGTGATAGCTTCTGTGAAGGAATTAAATCCCTTATCTCTTAATATTTTTTCCCATTTTTCTTTTGTATCAGTCATGGTAAATCCATCTTCGTTTACAAGTTTTTTTCCAATTTTTCCATCTCCTTTATACCTATCTTCAAATGGTTTCCCCTCATTTCTTAATCTAGTCAAAATATAATTTAATCCTCGACGAGTGATTCCTAATTCATTAGCCATTTCAATTGAAGTATATTTATTTTGGTAGTCTTTTATTAAATCCTCAAAAGTATCGTATCCTTTAGTTTTTGCTACAGAATCCCATTTATATTTAAAAGATGAATCATAATCAAAAGAAACAGTTAGATACTTTCTCAAGTTGAGCCATACGTTAAAATATACGATGTTAAAATCTTTTAGTAATAGCCATTGATGTAAAGTTTTGAAAGTTCCCCCATTACTTATCCAATCATTAACAAATTTGGATATGTCATCGTATCCTTCTTCTTTAATCAATTCTTTAAATTGGATTAGAAATGGTTTTCTAGGCATGTATTGTAGATTCTCCTCCTTCCTTGATTACTAAGACGTTGTGGTCAAACTTATCCTTGAACACAGAATCATGATCAGTGACTAATACAGCCTTCCCTTCTTTTTCAGATAATTCTTGAAAAAGATCAAAATTTACGTCTTTACCTACGTCATCAAGTGCATCGTTCGGCTCATCAAATGCAATGATGTTAAAGTCTACGCCACAACTTTCCTTTATAAATTGGGCTAATGCTCTTGAAATAGATAGACGGATTTTTTGCCTCTCTCCCCCACTATACATTTCGTAAGATATTTCATCTCCGTTAGAGTCTACTATAGAAATATGAAATTCGTCTTTTATAGTCCCTGATCGGGTTTCCCTTTCTGTAGTCATAATTACATTTAGTTCTGAACTGTATTGAGATAAATACCATTGAACTAAAGTTTCTAATTGGGAAATCATTGTATCGAATATCATCATACGTATCTTCTTAAAACCATCTATCCAAAAATCGAAGTAATTCTTTTGAGTTTGTAAATTATTAATTTGATCCTTAATCCCCCGAATTTCTGCTCCTAATTCTTTGATTTTTTCTTTTCGTTTTTCTTCCATATCTAGATAGGGATTTTTTTCTGACCTCTTATTCTCTATCCTAATTTTCAATTGCTCTACTGCTTCTCTTAATGTAGCAATGCGAGCATCTTGTCCTATTTTTGCCAAATCTATTTCAAGAAGATGTTTTCTGTTTTTAAATTTTTCTATTTCTATTGATTTTGTCCTTATTTCTGACATTAATTCTTCATTGATTTTCAATTCTTTTCGTATTCTTTTCTCTTGTTCTTGCACCGTATCCAATTTGCTAGTCAGACTCATTACTTCCAATCCTAGTTGATTTGTTCTAGTTTGTAGATATGCCCCCGTTATATCTTGTCCGCAGAATGGGCAGGGGCCATGACCTTTTTTGGATAATCTTGTTATTTCTTCGTTAAATTGATTAATTCTTTGTTTGAGAGAATTTTTTTGGGCTAATACATTAACCATTTCAGATTGATAATTATATACATTATCTGTTACGGCCTTCTCGTTAGGCAAGTCCACCATTATATCATCTATTAATCCATTTATAGATTTTATTTGATCAAGTATTATTTCACTCCTTTTTTGAACTCGTTCCTCTTCCTCTTTTATGGCCTCAGTTTTAGCATACACCATTCCATCTAACTCTAGAATATCGTCAACCCGTTTCTGTTCAAATTGATCAATATTACCTTTATAGGATGTAGTTCTTATTTCAGTGAGTTTTACCGTCTTATTATCTAATTCTCTTCCGGTTTGATCAAGTGTAATCCACACTGATTTTGACGATTCCCCCGCCTTCCGACTCCCCTCTAGGTATTTGTCTAGTCCACGTATATCAGAAAGTATCTTAGCCCTATCAGCGGGTTTGAGATCGGGAAAATTGTTAAAATCTCTCCCGAACATGATATAGCATTGAAAAGATATAAACCCCATTTGTAGTAACTGCTCTAGCCATAATTGCTTGCTCTGATAAGTGGATCCTAATAATATTTCTTTTGCTTCTTTCCAGATTCTTATGCTAGGTGTTTTCTTACGTTCTATGGTTCTTTCTATTTTATAAGAAATCTCATCTATTTTAAAAATAACTTGAATGGTAGCTAGTTTTTCCTTTTTTGAAATAACTTCATCTTTGTACCTATTTTTTCTACAAAGTTCTCCAAATAATCCCCAATTAATAGTTTCTAGTAACGTACTTTTTCCTGATCCATTCGATTTACTTTTTTCATCATCTAAATTGTTTCCATCTATCTGTACTGTTTTTCCCACATAATTATAAATAGGAAATTCAAAGGGTTTGCGAAAGGACATAAATCCTTTTCCAGATATAGTTTGAATATTAATAAGCATATTGTTATTTATCTTTATCCCTTAGTGAAGGAATTAAACTCCTCAAAAATTTTTGACTATGAACAGTGCAAGAAAAAACCCTCATTTCCGAAAACAGTTTCTCTCGTATTTTATCTTCAAAAATGTCAATCTTACGCGATATCATGACTATAGAACTGCCTTTTAGATCGTCATCTTTTAATCTACTTCTATTTCTTTTTGGAGTCACGGGGGCTACTGCAATTATTAGTTCCCTCTTCCGTTTTATCAGTTTTATTTTTCTCACTTCAATCCAAATAGATCAATGCCCACTCTTAGCAATTCTTCTTTGTTTAGCTGGGATTTTTCAGAGTTATTTTCCATAAATAATCTTATAATAGCGCGGTCATCCTCAATCTTATCGGCAGGAATTTGCACTTGGCGATGTTTGATTATTTGAATTTGAAAAGAAATTCCCTTCGCTCCAAGTTTTTCTAATTCGTTTTTCACTTCTTTTCTGGTTTGCATATCCCATTGATTTGCCTCTACCTCCCCCACCACTCGTATATAATTTCCAGAAATGTTTTCCGAAGATATTTGCTCCTTGTAGGTTTGTAAGTCAATAGTTCTGAATTCAGAGTAACGTAATTTAATGGGGGCGTATTCTTTTGTTTTGCTGTTGAGAAGCCAGATGTATCTAGTTTGCCCTTCGTCTGAGAATTTAGTTTGATAAGGGGATCCAACAAATAATACTTGGTTGACTTTTTGGGATTTGTGTATGTGGCCAGATATGTAAAGCGTTTCCGAAAGTAAAAAATTCTGAGGAAACGATCCAACAACCTTTCTTCCTGTCTCATAGGTCACCCCCGGTATCTCTCCATGGAAAAAGAAGAGGTCTGGTTCTTGCTCATTTAATTCTTTCCACTTTTTAATAAAAGTTTCAAAATCCCTTTCATAAGGCAAAAAAGCAATCTTTACCCCATCTACTTCTCTACTTAATATATGGGGTGTTGTTATTACCCCCATATCAAACAATTTAGAGATTGGATATTTAATGACATTGTAATCATGATTGCCCAATAAAGCGAAATGGATTACATTCGTTCTCTCTATTTCCTCTAATTTTTTTTGAAATTCTAATAATATATGGTTGGGTACTTTATCCTTCAATTCAAATATATCACCTAAAAAATAAAGAAATTTTATTTCGGGATGAGCATTGATAATATCAATGATCTGTTGTAAAATATCTAACCCTTCTACCAATCTGATATTTAATCCGGTCTTGTCATCAATTCTACCAAATTCTTTTCTCTCATGTAAATGAATATCTGAATATATAAGTGAGTCGGGATGGATATCAAATGGATCAGCAGGTCCTACAGGTCTAAGTAGTTTTCTAACCATTATTCTTCCTTCCCCGCCCTGCGGCGGGATTATCCTTCCTCGCATTGTGAGTGATCTCTGTCCGTTGGAAATAAACGGAGAATTGATTCTATTTCCCAAACAAACTGTATCGGCAATATAGGATGCTTACTAATTTTAAGAAGCAACTCCTCCAACTGACGGATGCGGGCCTCATGTGAACAAGGGCCTGTGGAGGAAAGGGCGGCTTTGGCTAAACGTACTGATTTCTCGAAGGCGGGGGGAATAATAAACTTGGTACGCTCGTGATCTACGAACGCTTTATTACAAAGTTCTTCACATGCCTCCCTTGCTCTGCACAATTGGGCTAAGGCGGTGTCACGCTCAGCGACGACAGCGGAAATATATTCAATATGCGATCCGATGGCTGTCGCGCCACATCCAGCACATAGACCATCTTCATCTATTGATACATTTGGGCCGCAATCGTTACAAAAAGTTACTATCTTTTCTTCGTCACGGTATTTCCTAAAACTAGTGAGTTCCTCCAGTGCGGCACGGAGGGAATCAATGAAAAAACAAACAATCTTTGATGTATCTCTTACAAGTGGATCTTCGTGCTTCAAAGTGTTGAGCCATTCCTTCGATGTTATCTCCAACCTCTCATCATCTAGAGATGTTATTAGTTTCATTCTTTCTCCTTCTTTTGATAAAAACTTTGGATTGTTCTGAGAACAGGATTATTAGGATTTAAAACTTGTGATGTTTTTATAGTTCCTCCCCATTTATTGTATATATTTTCAAATAAACCTACAAACACCCCATCTTTTATTACCACGGCTCCCTCATATGCTATGTATACTCCGTCGTAAATGGGAACTTTATCTCCCTCGTTGTACTGTTTTAAAATACAAGGTCCAATTTTCAATTGAGCATCGCCATAACAATCATATACTCCCATCATTTCCTCCGTTTCAATTTAGGGTCTATAAACTGAAATCCATATTTAGCCAAGGCGTAAGCGTCGCATAGATTATCGTCAGCAAATTCTACTCCAAATTTTTTGTAAATTTGAAGTATCATTATATTTTTAGGAGCATTTCCTTTCCCGGTTGCCCATTTCTTTAGAGTAGTTGGGGGTACTATTCTAAAAGTTTGATTTATAGCATATAAATTCGCTTTCAAAATCCCAGATAGTTCGCCAAGTTGAAACAGGCTAGTAGTTTTTCCTATTCCAAATGCCGGGCCTTCTATAACTACTAGTTGGGGATTGTATTTTTTAACTAGTTTCATTATTTTGGTATTAATACCTACAAGCCTTGGGGTATTTTCTTCTTTGCTAGAAGATTCAATTAAAACTTTATCTAGGATTTCATCTTTATCAGTCACAACTACTAATCCAGTTACGCATAACGATAAGTCCAGCCCCATAATATTAGACATTTATATTTTTCTCTTAATCTACCATCCAGCCGTCATTCCAAACGGCTTGGAAGGTAGGATATTCTTTTGCTTTATCAGTAGTACAATCCTTTAGAGATAAAATTTCATCTCCCGTATATACTATGGGGCCACGGCCCGCACCTAGCACTCCGTATTCATCTGGGGAAAGACTCTTCTTTCCAGGAATAAATCTCTTTAATGGAAGAAGTTGCAATGAAGGCCAACAGGAATCGTCAGCCATCATAGCCACGTCGTGCCATTCTCTTTCTTTCCATTTTTTTGACATTAAATTTTATCCTCCTACCAATTTCCTCCAACTGTGGCTGCTTCTCCAAAAGTACAAGGACCACACATACCTGATATTCTATGTACGGGGGTTGCACCACAAACTTCGCATTCGTTAGTCCAGTCTGGAGTATTACAAGCATCGCATATATATTCTGCTGTTCCTTTCTTGTGTCCTTCTGTTAATTCATCATCAGAAATTTTTTCTATTTTTCCGCAGTGAATGCATTTAATTTTCATATTATTTTCTCCTTTCAATCTGCCTACCTCTGTTAGTAAAGACAATTTTTCTTTGATATATTGGTAATCTTCTTTCACCAATATATATGCGTCACCGCGCTCCTCTAAGTAAACTCTAGTTCCATCAAGATCAACTTTTGCTACCTCCATAATCGTATCAATTCTTATCATAAATTTATTTTCGTTATAAAATTTTGTCAATTCAATATAATAATGTTTGCGATAATATACGTCCATTTTACCTCCCTTTAGGAAGTCTGATCATTTTAAACTTGTCCTCCACTTCTGTCCACATGTCCACAACAGCATTGCGTAATTCTTTCTGAAGGTTTCCTTCTTCTATAATTTTGATTGCTGCATCTAAACTTGATGTTTCTTGATTAACTGCCCAATATACCTTTTGTCCTGTCATTTTCTTGACATATTCTAGATTAGCACGAATATCATCCACTCCATAATCAAAAATGATGCAAACATCAGCCTCTCTATATGGGGCATCAATAGAACTTTTAACCACTTGAACGGTGGACCGGACACCTATAACCCTCTTCACCTCATTCCCTCCAACCTTAACCGTCTTAGTTATCTTTGATCCATCTTTTGATGGACCTATCCTCATTCGCAAAGAGGCATAGAAGGGAACGGCATGGCCTCCGGGGGTTTTTTCTTTCGGAGCGAACGGCATAGCGTCCTGTACATCTTGGATCTGATTGGTAAAACAAACCAATCGACTCTTCTTGGCTATTTCCCCTTTTACCTTGCGACACATAGCGTGCAATTCCTTGGCTTTTGAACTTCCTCTCTTATCTCCTTTATCATCTTCCAAAGAAGACATCAGGGATGCGGTGCTATCTATTCCAGTAACATCAATGGCCCCGTTGGAGGATTCAGGGGTGTTGAGAATTAATTCTTCTATATCAGATACTGTATGGGGGTAATGAAGATTATCGTTGATTATTCGTATTCCCATATATTGCATAAACTCTGGGGTCATTCTTCTTTCAGCATCTCCAATAATTACATTCCCTCCTTGCGATTGAGCCGAAGCGCAAATTTCTCCCAAAATCGTAGTTTTCCCCCAACCGGACGGACCAAATATCTCCGTAAGAATTCCACCTGGTATTCCTCCCTCTTTTCTCCTTTTTCCGCTGATCGCAAGATCCAAGAGAGTAGAACCAGTGGACACCACCTTGTCCATTTTGACATTTTCTTCCTCCCCCTTTCCGGTAGCGGTCAACCCCTTTTCTACCTCTTGCGCTCGTTTGATTAAGGACATCATTTCACCTCTTTTATAATTCCATTTTTATTAGCAATCCATCTAAATACATCTACTCCTCTTTTTCCTATCATCCATTTGGCTATAGGAGGGGCTACTTTTACCTTTCCATTTTCAATTTCTATTCCAAAGCAAGCATAACCTAAATATATTTGATACAATTTTACTTCTTCAATATATTTCTCCATTTATTGTATGCTTCTTTCTTTAATAAAGAATTAAATCCAAAATCTAAACAAAGTCCTTCAAACTCATCAAAATTCAATTCATCGGGTACTAACTGAATTGGATGAGTTCTTTCATGAGGGAGTTTTACCAAGGAAAGATTAAAAGTGGGGTCAAAATTTTCTATATCTTTCCACTTTTTAGAACCTTTTTTTAATTCTCCGGTGATATACTTTATAGCCGTTTTCTCCCCCACTCCAACTACTCCTTTTACATTATCGCTAGTACAACCCGCCACTGCCTTTATCCATGGCCAACAGTCTGGGGTAACTCCTTTTTCACCTAAAAAATCATCTTGGGTGTAAAATTCTTTTTCTCTTGGATT
>Ga0209641_10003378_pt1 | contig 13397 bp, 19 predicted proteins | sample RifCSP16_1_FD_184022 | JGI IMG/M metagenome (GOLD analysis project Ga0209641, IMG submission 184022) | Soil microbial communities from Rifle, Colorado - Rifle CSP2_sed 16_1 (SPAdes) (version 2) | ecosystem: Environmental > Terrestrial > Deep subsurface > Rock core/Sediment | place: Rifle...
AAAACAAAATAAAAAAAGACGAAAAAACAATAAAATTTGTTGAAGAATTAAAAGACTATTTCAATTTGTTTTACGATTCTTTCTACAAGGAGGATATTGGCCTCATCCACAAGATAATTTCCCAGAAATCAAAGTTCCATTTCGGAGAGCTTATTGGATTATTGGAAAAATCAGGGAAGGCGAATACAATTATCCTTTCTTATTTAAGGGAGATATACAGATTAATCCAGGTTGGAACAAGTCCTATTTTAAGCAAGCTCGTTGAAAAAGAGATTAAAGATTAATGATTGTTCTCATGAAGATAACCAAGCCAAGTTTTGATGAATAGCGCATCTTCTTCTGTAATTATCCTGTTGCCCGCATTATCTCTCGCATTGACATATGCCGCGAAGTCTTTGCTTCCTGACATTTCTTTTGCATGTTTGAACTTTGCAGGCCCAACTCTTGCAATTGTACATATGTCTTCCAGATCATATCTGCCATTTTCATGTTTGACTCCTGGATAATTCATTGCATATTCAATGGATTTTATAACAGGCGTAAACTGATTTTTTGAAACACTTCCTGTCCTTTCATGTTCAGGAGTGTTATGAAGATAAATTGCCATTTGTTCATCAGTTATCATATTTTCCCTAACAACATCGTGTGCACTGGCATAATTATTCAATAAAACTAAGACATTCTTATTACCTGTAAATCCCCTTAGGTTATAGTTTCCAACCATAAAACCTTTTAATATCTGCGCAGGGAAACTGGCAGGGTCTTCAGCTTCAAAGAACATGGGATCTTTTTGTGGCATCCTATCCATCACCAATAAAGAATCATATTTTGAAGGATCGAGTACAGGGATGGTGTCTTTTGGTTCTGGTAATAGCGAACCGATGACAAGCAATGCACCCAACGACAGGGGCCATACTGCCTTTGGAAGATGTTTTGCAAGACCATCCTTTATCATGCCCATCCGATCTTCTCTTTTTAACACTTTTTCAAGTCCAGTCATCAAATCTTCTCCATTTGCCGGTCTTTCATATTTATGAGAAGAAGCGCATTTTCTAAGGAATTTTCTAAAAGATCTTGGAACTTTCTTCATTTTCTTTTTTAAAACAGATCCAATCTTTTCAGATCCAAGCTCTTCAAAATATTTATCCGGATCTTTAACCCCTTGCAGCTCATCTTCCCAAAGATATTTTCCCGTAAATAATCTATAAGCTAAGGAAGCAAATGTAAAAACATCAGATCTTTCATCAGGATGAACATCTTCATCTTTTTCCCACACATCTTTTCTTTTTTCCTTGAAAAGTTCATAAGCTCGAGTATACAAGAATCCGATATTATCTCTCGGTTTTCCATCTTTTCTTTGTGCAAGATATGTGGAGCTTCCCAAATCATTAAACAAGGCGAATTTATGTTTATTATCCACCGGAATATTTTCAGGTTTCCCATCCCCATGAGCTCTTCCAAGTATTGTGTGAAATTCCCGATAAGCAAGCGCAAAATCAGAGAGATATGATCTTATTTGTTCTTTGCCCAGGCCGTGATTTAAATAACGCCTTTGTTCTACCGGATTCATTTCTCCTGTTTCTTGGTCCTTGTCCTCCAAGATATCTGATAAATGTCTTTGATATTGCGGCATAACTAAGAAAGGAACATTGTTGTTGTCAAATTCCAATCTTCTTGGAACAATTCTTGAACAAGCCGCCAATTTTCCCCCATCTTTAATCATAACTTCCAAAGGAGTCAAACCACGATATTCCATCTGGGCTTTGGCAAGTTGACTCATATCAAGAACCTTTATTGCCAACTCATCTTGATTTAAGACATTGTCTTTTGCGTCATATACAATGCCCCATGCACCACTTCCAATAGGCATTCCAATTTCATATCTGTTAGATGTAATTGGGGGAGAAGTTCTTTCATCTACCCCTGCGCTGGTGTCTTGTCTGTAATATTTATTTGTTCTTTCCATCTTTAAGTTCCTCCAAAATTTTAATTAAAGCATATTCAAAGGCATGAGAACGATTTCTAAATCTACGTTTAAGCACACTTTCATCTAATATATCCAAAGTCTTTCCATCAACCGAAATGCTTATTTTTTCTTTCATTTTTATCCATATTCCTTTAATGCTACCCGGTAGGATGGGTTTATAAAACCTTCTATTTGTCATCACTTTATAATAACACTAGATTAAGCAAAGGTTTCTTTTCCAAACTTATTTAAAAGATAACAGCGTCTTTATTTTGTCTTGAAAGGAGGTTAAAATAAAAATGGATGCAATAGCAATTGCAGCATTAATCCTTGTGATTTTTGCTCTGATAAAATTGCTGATTGTTAGTTTCAATGCAAAAGCCTGGCTAAAGGTAGTGAAATTCATTTACAGCAACGCAGTCGTAACGTTTGTCATCGAATTGATTTTGGCAGTGATTTTGTTCTATTATCTGCTTCAATCAGGATTGACAATTGTTCCAATAATGGCAGTTGTTGCTTTGGGTGCATTGCTTACAGGAATGACGATGGCAGCATATGGCAAGGAAACAATTTCTTGGGGAGAGAAAATCCTTAAAGGAAATGTTATCTGGAAAAAAGGATGGCTTCCATTGTTAATATGGCTCGCATTGATAATCTGGACAATAATTGAATTGTTCTGGTAATTTTATAATTTCATAATAAAATGCCAACAATAACGATTTCAATAGACGAAGATGTAAAAAAAGTCCTCGACAAAAGGGCTAAGAAAAATTTGCTAAGCCTTAAAGAACAGGCTGAAGACATAATCCGAAGAAGCACTGTTAATTATAAATCAGGTTCAAGTTCATCCGCAAAGATAGACGATAGATTAGTTGAAGTTTTTTCAAGACATAAGAAAAAAAGAAAGAAATAATCCTAGTGCAATAATTCTTAAAAACAATTTTTATTTTGTTTTTTAAATAAAATATGGCGTCCAAATCAAAATATGTGGATTTTTCTCCAAAAGACATTCGTTCGGGAGATAAATGGGAAATTTTTTATCATTTATCTTTTAAAACCCTTTTAGGATATGAATTTCCACCTTATGGAAATCCTATTTTTTCTCCGGAAGAAGTATTAAATGTAGCCAATGAACTTATTAAAAAAGGATACAAACCAAAAATTGCTAAAACAATAATGTCAAGAATACCTGCGTTTGGAAAAAGAACTGTTTTTCATAGGCAACTTACCCCCTCCAAACTTGAAAAAGAATTAAGAAATGAAAAGAGAATGTTGATTACAGGAGACTTGCTTTAATTATCCTGACCTCATCAACGGGACGATCGCTTGAATCTGTTTCAGTGTTTCCTATTGCTTCAACTACATCAATCCCCCGGACAACTTTGCCGAAAACAGGATGAATACTATCTAAATGCTCGTTATAACCAAGGTTTATGAAAAATTGGCTTCCGCCTGTATTTGGGCCAGAGTTCGCCATCGCAATTGTTCCTTTCTCATTTCTGTTGTGTTCTTCATTGTCTGAGAACTCATCTTTTATTTTATAACCGGGTCCGCCCATCCCTGTTCCGGTGGGGTCTCCTCCCTGAATCATAAATCCCTCAATAACCCTGTGAAAGACTACACCATCGTAAAATCCACTCTTGACTAATTTCTCAAAGTTTCCTGCTGTAATTGGCATGTCCTTGTACAACTCAATTACAATGTTTCCCTCTGTTGTTTCTAATTTTACTTTTGTATTTTTAGTAGGCATAATCAAAACTCCCGCGATTATTACTGCTAAAACAAGAATACCTATTAAAAACATTACTGTTTTTTTCTTTATCATTTTCCTTAATTATATTATTCTGAAACCTTTTTAAATTCTATTTTGTTTACCCCGTAATGAAGAGTAATCGGAACTGGATGGATTATTTTATCTATCTTTTTTGGGCATTTCTTGCATTTACAGTAATTTATGATTTATTTTTTGTTCCGATAAGGTCTGTTTATTGGTTTGCCGGATTTTTATTTGCATTATTCCTTTATTACAAGAAATTGCTTCCAAAGCCAGTATATGTCTTTATGGCATGTATATTTGTTTTCCAGGTATTCGGAGAACTTTATTTTGAATTTTTTTATAACATCGCGAATTATGATAAATTAGATCATTTCATCTCAGGAATAGAATTCTGCATCCTTTTCTATTATCTATTTGGTCAAAAAGTTGAGAATAAGAGGTACCTTATCCTTACCGCTTTCTTATTTTCCCTTTCTTTTTCATACGCATGGGAAATGGTGGAATATATTTCAGATACATATTTCGGAACAACTACAGTTGGAGTGATAATGGGAGACCCTATAGATTATGTGGGTTCAGGAGCACAAATGATCGTTCCCCAATATGAAGATACTATTTTAGATATGTTCTATAGTTTTCTCGGGGCGCTCTCGTTCGTATTCGGCGGATTAACTTTCCTAAAGTTCAAAAAGAAGAAAACTAAAAGAACATAAAGTTTATAATAGAAAATTTACAGTTATCCTCATGGCTAAAACCAGAGAAGTCAATAAGCAAGTGTTTGGAATCTCTCATCAGACAGACTGACAGAGATTTTGAACTGGTTGTTGTAAATAATAATAGCACAGATAGAACAGCAGAGGTAGCAAAGAAATTTGTTAAAAGAGTTTACCTTGAGAGGAAAAAAGGATACCACAACGCAGTAAAAAGAGGAATAAATGAAACAAGAGGAGACGTAGTGGCGATTTGTGATGCAGATACAATCTATCCAAGAGATTGGATTCAAACAGCCAAAGAAGAATTCGCAACCCATGAAAATGCGGTGGCTGTTTACGGACGGGGAACCTTTTATGATGCCCCAAAAGCAATGAAGTGGATTAACGAAAATGTTTATTATGGTTTCATGTTGACAATGGCAAAGCTTGGTGTTGATGTTACAAACGGCTTTAATTTCTTTATTAAAAGAAAAGCATATCTTCAGGCAGGAGGATATGACCCAAAGGTTTACAATTCAGAAGGACTGGATATAAATCTCGGAGCAAGGCTAAAGAAGATTGGCGAAGTTCACTTCTCAAGAAAACTAACTGCAGATACTTCATTTAGAAGAGTGCAAAAAGAAGGCCTATTTAATTTTATATTCACAAATCTTAATATGTATGCGAGACTTTTAATGAATAAACCGGTCAAAAGAAGTTATGACCAATACAACGATATAAAATATTAATTCTTTAGCTCATTAAACAATTTCATAGCATCCATAATGCTGTCATCTATATCCTTGTATTTATAATCCGCTGTTCGACCGCAGAATTTTATATTTCCGAATTTCAATGCATATTCATAATACTTTTTTAGCTTTGCATAATTCTTCTCTGTTTCAACAGGATAAAATCTGTTCTTGTCAGAAGGAAAATCAAAACATAAAATCTTCTTTTTGGAGGTATTTGGCTTTGCTTGAAGTTGGTTTAACTCAGCTACCCTTATGTATTTTGGATGTCTGTTGAGATTTACCACACTGGCCGGCAGGATATTCTCATCGCTTTCAATTGTTTTGAATTCAAAATCAAGTCCCCTAAATTGAAGCTTTCCAAATTTGTATCCAAAAAACGAGTCTATATGTGAAGTTACAATTATGTAATCCCAATTTTTTATCTCTTTTTTCAGAGAATTAAGATCCTCCGGTTTATTATAACTTAATTTACAATCCTTTATCAAATCCTTAATCATATTTGTGTAACCTTCCATAGGTTGATACTGCCTTTCACCTTCGAAGAAATCCTGGTTCTGATTGTTTTTTTCCTTGAACCTTGGCCTATCTTTGAAGTTCTCCATTTGCACCTTTAAATGATTTTTCCACATTTTTTTTGAATAAGGAATCACAAATTCGTCAACAACAGATTTTCCTGGAAACATATATTCATACAATTCTTTATATGTAAGATTTATCGGCCAATATGTAAATGAAGAATTGTTTCCAAGACACAAAACCTTATGCCTAAATGGAGAAAGTTTTGTATGTTTCTTCAGAAATTGCTCAGCATCTTCTGTTTCTTTTGAAAAATGAATTATATGCGCCCCATTCCAGCTGACATAACATTTTCCATCATCATTCCAGCTGTCGCTCAACATCCCCCCAATAATATCGCCTTTTTCCCTGATTTCAACATAATATCCGGCCTCTTTGAATAATCTAGCCAGCGTCGCACCCGATATCCCACAACCCAAAATTAAAATCTTTTTTTCCATTTAGTTAGATATTAAAATTGATACTTAAATTTAACTTTTATCATTGTCTTATCTTTCCTTCCTGCCAGTCCTTTAGAATTTGCTTTGCTGTTCTGATTTCATCCACTTCCCCGCCTTTTATTAAATAATGAAACTTTTTGCCGAGATTACTTATCAGCATTTCCGAATCTCCTTTTGCATCAATATTATAATATTTTTCAATAAGGCCGGGATATTCGCTCATCATTTTTGCAACAACAAAGTCTGGATCTTTTGCCCGGTCCCACGTTATTGCTCCTATCTGTGAATGTTTTGCCACCAATTCCCTGCTCATTTTTGATTTCTCATATAATGGAATTATTCCCGGCGTATCGATGAGATACAAACCTTTTGATAATTTAACTTTCTGCATACCTTTAGTATACCCCGCTTCGGAAGAAGTTCTTGCCGCAGATTTGCCTGTTAAAAAATTAATTAATGAGCTCTTGCCTGTATTCGGATAGCCGATTATCCCAACATTTACAGTTTCTTTCTTAATTTTTCCCGCTTCAATCTTTATCATTCTTTTCAGAAAACCAGCCCCTTTTCTATCTCTTGTTGAAATAAAAAGATATGGCTTTAATTTGCTCGTATCGACCTCTGCTCGCCCTCTTTGCAAATCAATCAAATCAGATTTATTAAACACATAAATAAGATTCTTGCCCAATTTCTTCACTTTCTTTTCCATGACGATGTTTCTTGTTTTTTCTATAAACCTTGCATCAAGAATCTCGAGAACCAAGTCAGCCTCGTTTATTATCGAATCTACAATTGTGGGGACAGCGACCCAATGTTTGTTCGTTCTCTCGCTTTTTCCCCTACCTTCCTTAGCCTTTCCTATAGGATTTGCCATTAAGAATTAAAATTTGAAGTATATATATGGCTTTCTTTAGCCCCTAAAAAATTATCTTATTCTGAAAACAGCATTAACCGTCGCACTTATTTCCTGTTCATTTGGATTTATCTCTGTCGCAATCTCTGCCCCACCCTTTTCCATAACAGCACTGGAATCTGCCGCGAGCCATGGAACATATCCCCATTCACTTGATGAAACAGATACAATGCTTCCAAGACTGCTGCCTGCTCCCTCTGCCAATGCTTCTGCCTTTAATCTTGCATCTTCTGTCGCAAGCTTTATTGCTTCTACCTTATACTTTTTTTGATTATCCTCATTAAGTTCATAGTTAATGTAACTTATACCTGCGCCAGCCCCCACACCTGCATCAATAACGCTGCCAATTTTCTCTTTTTCATCAACATTCAACTCAACTTTCAATGAGTGCTGTGCATTGTATCCCGTTATTACACTGCTTCCACTTCGGTAATCATAATTTGGATAAACATTGAAATTAATTGTTTTTATCTCCTTTTCAGTTATTCCTTCTAACAATAAAGCGGCTTTCATGTCATCAACTATTTTTGAATTCTTATTGCTTGCCTCATTAGCTGTTGTACCCTTTGTATCAATACTGAAATAAACAACCACAAAATCCGGAAGAACTTCTATGGTTGATGTTCCTGTTGAAGATATTGTCCTTGGATTAGCAAAATTATTAACGAATGCAAAAACAAGAAGCAAAGCTACCAAAATTCCCCCAACAATAATCCATGTTTTCTGAACACTCTTATCCATTGCCATCTTTTATCAATGAAGATTTTTTCTTGAATTTATATACTTTTTTATTTTTTATAATTCATAACCGCCAAAGCAACTGCTGCAAAAAGAAGCCCAATATCCCTAAATGTTATTATAAATGAATTAAGATTCGCAATGATTATTCCCCCTAGCATTAAACAAGAAACAATTGCAGCATAGAATTGTTTTTTCCCTGTTAAGAGCCATATTCCCACCCCAAAATTGATTAGGTCATGTCCGAATAGAAAATAAGCCCGTGTTACAGGATTCCATATAAAACTAGGAACAAACCCTATCCATGATTCGGGATCAAGAAAAGCAGAAACAGCAGCATAAAGAAAAGTAAATGCAAGCCCAAGTCTGATAAATAAAGAAGCGTCGAATTTGAAATTCATCTTAACCTTACTCAACAACTATTGCTCCGATTAAATTAGCATTTCTGTGGTCATGGTAATCCCATGTGCCCGCTTCGTTGAATGTAAAACTCCAGCTTTCACCGCCATTCAATGCCCTACAAGAATCAAATAATAATGATTTGTCTGTGGTTCCATCAAAGCATTTCTTTATGTCAGATCCCGGATAAACCGTATGGGTTGGATGCAAATCAGATGCAGGCCAATGTGGTGCAGTATCTTTATTTACAAAAGTTACTGTTTCTCCAACAGACACTGTTAAAATCTTTGGGAAGAATCCACTGGCAGTTATTTCAATAGTATTGTCTTCATCAACAGAACTTCCTGTTCCCACAACTTTTATTGTGTTGCCAGATTCCTGAACATTCCCCACACTAACAAAGAAATATGCTCCCAACAGAATTAATACCGCAATGATTATTCCGACAACTGCTTTCCCATTAACCATATTATATCTTAAACTTTTGATTATTTAAATTTAATTATTCTCAATTAATCCGCATTGAATCAAACCATGGCTTGCTGTAAAGGTTTGATGGCACAGGCAATAGCTCTTCCTTGCTTCCCTGAAGAATATATGTTACAATAAGCCTGTTTTCTTTCTTATCTATTACAAGGTGATCTATCTTGCATTTCTTAACATCAAAATTCTTTCTTATCTCTTTTTCATCAATCATCTTGTTAGTTACTATAACTATCTTTTTCTGATATGTACCTATCCCCCTTGCTTCAAGTATTCGATCAACGCCCAAAATAAGCCAGACCGAAATATAAAGCACTCCCCCCAGTAAATAATCTCCTATCCCGATTGTTAACCCAAGAATAGCTAATAACCAAATGCTGGCCGCAGTCGTAAACCCAAACACCCTATCATTGCTTTTTATCAATGCACCTGCTCCCAGAAAACCTATACCTGTAACAATAGCAGATAGAAGTCCAGAGGGATCCTCTGCACTTATAAAAATAGAAGTTATTCCTAATGAACATGCGCCCAAAGCAACGAAATTAAATGTTCCAAATCCCACGGGATTGTGTGCTTTCTGTCTTTCAAGTCCGAATACGAGCGCCAGAACAAATGTAACACCAAACCTGAAGAAAATTTCTCCTGTTTCAATTACCATCTTAATTTCATTAAATCATGCAATTTAAATATTTATATCTACTGAAAAATTATTAAAACTCTTTTCTCGCCCTTTCCAAATCTTCCCTAGTTCCTATGTCAAACCATTTTCCATCAAACAAAAACCCGAAAACATCTTCATGATCTATTAAATGTTCAATTAATTCTCCCGCGTTTTCCTTAAATGCTTTCTTGTCAAGATGATGTAAGTCGTAAGTCGAAAGAATATAGCAAAGTGTTGCAACCAAGCTGGTCTTTGGATGTTCTGGCTTTTCCTCAAAACCAATAATCTTCCCGATTTTATCCAACTCAACAACCCCGTATTTTTTTACAACCCTCTTCTTATCTTTAATGTCATAAATAGCCACACATGTATCATCTCTCTTCTTATGAAAATTTATGAATTTGTCAACATCAAAATCAAACAAACTATCTCCCGCAAGTATAAGTAAATCTTCCTGAATATTTTTTAATTTAACAAAGGAGTTGATAGCGCCTATTGAACTTGGAGACTCGCTTATTGTTTTGTTTGTAACCAGTTCAATTTTCTTTTTTGATTTAAAGTTCCTTAAGAAATATTTGAATTGTTTCTCAAATTTAATATTATATCCGATATAAATTTCATCAATCTGTTTTGATTTGTCCAGATTTTCAAGGATATGTCCCAGCATAGGTTTCCCTTTTACTTCTATCAATGTCTTTGGGATTACTTTGGTAAGAGGATAAAGTCTTGTTCCAAAACCGCTGCCCAATATAAAAGCTTTCATAATTAAGAATCCAAAAAATGATATATAAACCTACCTTTTATTTTTCAAGACTTTGAAGCCTTCCCATGCAACAAAAAGCCCCAAGATAAACATCAACATAGAAATTCCTGCAAGAACATAATTTCCCTGACCTATAAAACCATTTTCAAAGAATGTAAGATACACTAATGCAGACATGGTCGTGACAAGAACAAATAAGGCCGGGATAATTATGAATTTAACTTTTGTTTTTCTTGCAACAAAAAATGCAGCAACTCCTATTAATGAAATTGATGCTATGAGCTGATTAGAAGTTCCAAATAATCTCCATAATTCTTCATATGAATTGGTTATTGCAAGGATATATGCCGGAATAAGAGTAATCAAAGTCGTTAACACCCTGTTCTTAAGTTTTTTAGCAAGGGTTTCAGAGACCACAAATCTACCCAACCTTGCAGAAGTGTCCACAGAGGTTAAAATAAATTGATTAACCATAAATGCTCCAAGAAGTCCCGCGATTCCCACAGTTATTCCCGGAATTCCAAGACTTCCCACCACATATTATCCATCCTTTTTGAAGAGTGGCCTGAAATCCTCCTTCTATGGCAGCTCCCCATTTTAATCCAGATATTGCGACAACAGTTACAAGAATAGCCAACAAGCCTTCCCCAATCATTCCACCATAACCCACCATTCTGCCATGAGATTCCTTAGTTAATTGTTTACTTGTAGTTCCCGATGCAACTAAGCCGTGGAAGCCTGAAATCGCACCGCAAGCAACAGTTATAAACAAAATCGGCCAGAGGGGAAAACTTCCTTGAATATATGTGGGGGCATTGATTACCGGAGAAATTATTAAAAATGCAATTATCCCCATTAAAAGTATAATTCCCATTTGTATCGCACTTAAATAATCTCTTGGTCTTAACAAGACCCAAACAGGTGTTACGGAAGCTATGAAAGCATAAACAAAAATTATAGATACCCAGACATTTTTCAGTAAAATCGGATTATCAATTCCAAGATTTATTGGGAACATGTGCCCGAGCCATGCAAAAAAGAATATGAGAATTATTGCAATTGTAGTTGATATTTTTATATTCCAGTTATATTTTTTTGTTCCAAACCCCAAGAAAATTGCAATGAAAGTGATTGCAATTAAAGGAATAATTAAATCCGGCTTTTCTACAATGCTTTCCGCGGACGATACTGCAAAAACAGTTATTATCAAAACAAGGGTTATCCATATCATAAGGCCAAAGATCCATCCGGATTTTGAGTTAAGGTATTTTTTGACTATTTCTGCAACCCCTTTTGCTTTATTTCTCACAGAAGCCATTAAGGAAACATAATCATGCATGGCTCCTATAAAGACAACTCCTATAAGAATCCAGAATACAACAGGAACCCATCCAAAGTAGTTTACCGCGAGTATTGGTCCTATTATCGGACCTGCTCCGGCAATCGATGCAAAATGATGCCCCCATAAAAACTCTTTTTTAGCAGGAGAATAATCCACATCATCTTTTTTGGTAACAGCAGGAGTCTTTTTTTTATCATTTATTTTTATCCTTTTTTCTATAAATCGCGAATAAAAACGGTATCCTATAAACAACCAAATAATCGCCAGAATTAAGATAATTGCAGCATTCATTTTTTCACCTTTGATATTAACATAAAAAACAAATATAAAAACTTAACTTTATTCCATGAATAATGAAAAAGAGCTTTAATGAACGATGTTATTCAATTTTGAAAAAAGTCCCAAGAGGAAAAGTTACAACTTACAAAGAAATTGCTAGAGCTCTTCACAGCAACGGATACAGGGCTGTTGGAAATGCGATGAATAAAAATCCTTATGCTCCGAGGGTTCCCTGCCACAGGGTAATTAGCAGTGATGGTACCGTCGGAGGATTTGCATCTGGACCAAAAAACAAAATAAGAATGCTTGAGAAAGAAGGGATAGAAATTGTAAATGGAAAAATAAATCTTAAAAAGTTCTTCCACAAATTAATATAAAATGGCCGACAATGAAACAGACAAGTTAAAAAAAGAAATTGAAGAATTAAAACAAAAATTAAAAGAAAAAGGGGAAAACCAAAAAAAAGGGATGGTTAAAAGAGCCTCTGCTGGCGATATAGTCTCCAGAGCACCATTTGGTTATGTTATTGAAAACAAACAGCTTATTCCCGCCCAGAATTTTGAAGAAATTGAGGAAATCTTTCAAGAGTTCCTGACAAGCGATATAAGTCTCAGACAATTATCCGAAAAACATCATTTATCGGTTAATGGCTTAAAAAAAATTCTGACCAATTTCACATACATCGGCAAGGTAAAGTTCAATAACCAGATACATCCTGGAAATCATAAACCAATAATTTCAACAACTTTGTTTAATCATGTTCAGAATAAAATTGAAAGATTGGGAATAAAATGATGATTAAAGCTGTTATTTTTGACATTGGAGGAGTATTATTAACAGACCCCCAATACAAAGAATTTTGGAAAGAACATGCAGAAGAATCAGAAGAACTAAAAGAGTTATTTGGAAGGGGGAAGATATCTATTCCGGATTTTTGTAAGAAAGGAGCAGAATTATTCAAAATAAGTTTACCAGAATTTCTAAAAAGATACAACCTGGCTTACACTCATGTTGATAGATTGGAAGAAGTAATTAAAATATTCAAAAAAATAAAAACAGAGAGGTATATTCTTTCAGACTCAAATCCTATCCATATGCCATACATTAAGGAAAGCTTTAAGGATGTTTTAAGCTTGGCAAAAAAAGTTTATTTTTCTCCTGAACTTGGAACTAAGAAGACAGACAAAGAAACATTTAATTTATTATTAAAAGACCTAAATTTAAAACCAGAGGAGATAGTTTTGGTGGATAACCGAGAAGATTGTCTGGTGGTACCTAAAAAAAGAGGAATAAAGACAATTCTTTTCACAACTCCTCAACAATTAGTCAAAGACTTAAAAGAACTGGGAATAAAATAATTCTTTATCTGTAAGATGATTGCCTGTGACGCCTTGCCTTACTGTCACCAGGTTTGTATGCTTCTTTTCTTCTGACATCTGCAACAAGAAGATTTCTGTCATATATCAAAAACGCTTTACTAAGCTCTTTTGAATTTGAAAATTTAACCATTCCCTTTGCAAGAGCAAGCCTTGCTGCTTCAATCTGGCTATTTTCTCCACCACCCATCATAGATATCTCCGCATCAAAGTTTAATTTTCCCAAAATTTTTTGATATA
>Ga0209641_10003386_pt1 | contig 13383 bp, 14 predicted proteins | sample RifCSP16_1_FD_184022 | JGI IMG/M metagenome (GOLD analysis project Ga0209641, IMG submission 184022) | Soil microbial communities from Rifle, Colorado - Rifle CSP2_sed 16_1 (SPAdes) (version 2) | ecosystem: Environmental > Terrestrial > Deep subsurface > Rock core/Sediment | place: Rifle...
AAAATATGCGCCAATTGCCAGTATCAAAAGCCGGATAGTATTTGACAAAATGTTCACTATCGATGCTTTAAGGAATTCTCTTTTTGCCTGAAGAGAAGCAATGAAAAAATTTGTAAGCAGCAAGAGGATACTACCTGAAAAAGCAAGTCTTAAAAGTGTAGTGATAGAGGGCTGGTTTAAAAAATTGGCAATAAAGCCCGACAATAAAACACCAATTAAGGCTACCGAGACGCCTAGGATGATATAGGACTTAAAAGCCAGTGAAAGAATTTTATTGAATTGTTCCCTGTTTCCTTTGGCAAAACGAAGTATCCCAGTGTCAATACCGAAATTGGCAATAGCAGCGGCCATTAATCCGGTAGCCACAACTGTCGCAAATAAACCATAATCAGCTGGACCAAGAATCCGCGGAGCCAGAATAAAAAACAAGCCGCCAATAATTACATTTATCAAAGTGCCCGCAAGGACAATACCTGTGTCTTTGCCTGTATCGGATAATAAAAGATTCTTAAAATATTGAATCATCTGGTCAAGTATACAATTTCAGAATTAATCGAACCAAGCAGTGGAATTATCCATAATGATGACCTCGATGTTTCCAAAAAGGGCACTTTTGACCTCGTGTGATTTTAGAAGTGCATAGCGCCTGTAAAAATCTTTAATCTCAGAACTAAAATCATGGATAACAAAGGCAACTACAGTCGACGGATGTTTTTCGGCAACTTGCGTTGTACCATAAAGATATGCAAAATTCGGGTCGACATAACTTTTGACAGGTTCGCGACCGAATACAGCAAATAAATAGCGATATCCAGAATATTTCCAACAAGTTGAAAGCGAATCAAGAGAAAAGTCTTTATCCCCCACTTCTTGCATAGTAAATTGAATGGCATCTTTTTTAACTTTAAGTCCCATACTGTTTTGAGCTGTGAGTAGTTTGTGGAGATTAAAAGTAACAAAAAGCGCCAGGGCCAAAAGCCATAAATTTCTGGGCAATAAACTTACGATTTTGGCAAAGATAAGCAGAAAAACTGCAAATATTCCTGTTATGTAATGCTCGAAAATATCGGCTCTAAAAATTGTGCCATAAAGCTGAATACCAATAAAATATAAAATCAGTAGTAAGGCTACAAGTCTCCAACCTACATTTCTTTGATTTTTCCTATAAGCCCAGACGACAAAACCAATAAGAACAATCAACGAAAGAAAAACAAGAATGGGTGGAAGTGCCTGATATTTCTCTTGGACAAATGTCCGACAATACGAATATTGCTTGGAAATTTCATTATCACCAAATGTATAAATAAGACGAGTAAGCGCTTGAGGAAACACTAAGGAATTGTCGATGAATTTTTGTATTTCAAACCCAGGAGTATTTCTTCCCTGTTTCCAAAACTCAACAACTGGTCGGGTATTTGCAAAATTGTGTCTGAGATCAAATACAACAAGAGGCAAAAATGAAAACAAAATTAATCCAAGTGCCAAAAAAGTACTCTTTTTGATCGGCAACTTGTAGATTATCCAGACAAAAACTGCAAGCACAAGAAAAACCAAATTAGATGGGTCAGCATGAATGCTTAGAGCAATAGTCGCTCCTAAAAAATATACAAATTTTTCGTGCCCTTTAATTATTTTATAAAGGCAGTAAAGAACTAAAAGTGAAACTAGGGGGGCCCAATAGAGCGCCCACAGATGTCGATCGTAGACATTAGCAAGATAGGAAAATGTCCAAAAAATAGCTGCCGTTGCTGCGATCTTTTTTGAACCAAATACTTTGCCAACTACAAACATTAAAAAAGTAGTAATCAGAGCAATAGCAGCTGAAGCATAACCCCAGACAATCGGGTTAAGTTTCCCAAAAAACAAAATCGCAGCATAAAACCAATAAAAATATGGGGCCAAATGAAAATTGAAGGGAGTTACCCCGCCAATTAGAGGTAGGTGTTTCCAAAGTATCAGACGTCTTGCGACAAAAGCCGGAATCGACTCATCATAAGTGAAATAGAAAAGTTCTTCGATCCTAATAATTCTGAGAATAAATGTTGCTATCAGGAGGATAAGAATGGGCCAAAATTTTATAAAAAACAGCCTTACTTTCGACATATGAATAAAGTAGTCGAACTGGGGAAAAACCTTGTTTCTCTTTTAATCTCCACACTGAATCCAAGCTTTTTAAGTGTTTTCGATAAACTTTTAGAATCCCAATAATGAGTTTTTTCTCTCGGGTAGAAAATAAGGTCCCAAAACCTTGCTAATTTGCTCCTTAAAAATTCACTTGAATCAACTTCTTTAATGACAACAATACCGCCTTTCTTAGTAGACCGTGCTATTTTCTTAAGAATATTTTGATGTTGGGCTACGGGTGTGTGATGTAAAAAGTCAGAAAGTACAAGGCCATCGACCTTTTCCAGTTTTGTTTTTAGTATATCCTGCAGCCTAAAAGATAAGTTCGGAATTTTAGTCGCTATCGATTTACCTAATTGGATTTTTTCTCTATTGTTGTCAATACCTATGACTTGTCTTTTGGAAGAAGATAGAGCCATTAAAACCGCCATTACTCCCTCACCACATCCCAGATCTAATATAGTTCCAGAATTAGGCATATAAGAATCAATTTTCTCAAAAGGATTAATTACCCAACGCAGGGGCATATAAAGAGTTCCATGTAATTGTCCTCGATAATGGGCAAGTACTTTCCAGAAGTAACTCATTTGATTTTCCTAACAAACCTTGCCGGAACACCAGCAACTAAAGTATTGTTGGGGACATCTTTTGTAACCACGCTACCTGCAGCGACAAAAGCCTGTTTTCCGATAGTTATCCCCGGTAGAATGGTTGAGGAGGCGGCGATAACGCAGCCTGATTTAAAAGTTACAGGCTTTGAGCTTTTGGGGAAATACTTTTGCAAGGGATGATCCTTATAACCAACATTTGTATGCGTTAAAATTGTCACTCTTTGAGCAATTGTCACCTGATTCTCTAAAGTAACATTGTCATACAAATCTATTAAAGTTTCATCGCCGATAAAACATTCATTGCCTACTTTTAATCCTGTAGGTCCCCTGTGATGCCAATTAAAAAAATTAACATTCATTAAAATTGAATGCTTGCCGATTTTTGCACCTGAAAGAGTCAGAAATATTTTTCTTAAGGGTGGGAGAAAACAAAGACGGTAAATTATTTGTAAAAAACTATACAGTACAAATTTCAAAGTTTTTTTAAGACCAATTTCGTCAACTACTCTCATTTGTTCTCCTCAATTATATGTTTTGCGAAATAAAAAAGAAAAATTACTTGAAAGAAAAGAGCACCAAACAGGGGAAAAAGAACAAAATTACCTTTCAAAATTTGAGGCTTGTATTGACTAACCTGTTTAACGAATGTAGAAATGCTGGATGTTTCATAATAAGAAGATGAAACATAACTGAGAGACACGTTATTAAATATGACCATCAAAAACACAATAAAAATAAGCAGGTATTTGGTAAATTGCTTAAAAATCAACTGTGACAGTTGCCAAAATCCAATTACTAGAATCGTAAAATGAACAGTTATCATTGGAAAGAAATAACGCCCCTGAATTCCAAAAGAATAGCCATGTTCTAAATAGAAAAAATAATCCCACAAAAGGAAAATTAAAAAATAGACAGTTGATGCATAAAGCATAAAAAATAAGACTAGGTCTAGTTCTTCAACTTTTCTATTTTTAATAATTTGAAATAGTTTAATGATAATTCCAATAAAAGCGATAAGAACTAGTCTGTTAATTATTTGGTAGTTTATATGAGGTACGGTTAGTGAAAGCCATTTATATACTCCCCAATACCAAGGTAGTGTTTGAGTAATAGTATTTTTCACCGTCCACATAAAATGGTCAATAAATGCCATTTTAAATAATAAACTTAAATTGGGCTGACCAACTTCGGGAGCAGACAGACTTTTTATGAAGCTAAACTGTGGAAGAAAAAAACTTAATACTATTATAAGAATTGTTAATAAAAGGATAGGTTTTAGGAAAATACTGATTTGTTCTCTATTTTTGATTAATTGATAAATAATCGGAAAAGCAATTATGGGAATGGAAATTAAAAATTGTTGCCTGGTTAGGGAACCTAATATTATTGCAATGATTAAAGAAAACATTACAAAAAAACTGAGTCCTTTTGTTAAAATCTTTAAACTTAGAAAAATGATTAACGAAAAAAGCAAATTAGTTAATGGGTCTGGTAAAACACCAGTTGAGGCAAAAACAAACATAGGCATAAAGGCAACCAGGCTTGCTAGTACAAATGGCAATGTTTTATTTTTGGTAAAAATTAATTGGCCGATTTTATAACTTACAATCATCGTAGTCATGAAGAGAATTAGGGACATTAGCCTTACCGCATAGACTCTTACAAAAAGACTCCCACTTTCAAATAATCTGTAAAATAGTGATCCTAAAAAGGGATAAAGCGGTGGATTAAGTGTTGCCTCGTTTTTGACTAATTGAGTTCTTGATGTTTTTGGAAGGTTTAGAATTTCATTCTCTCGGGGTCCAAAATCATTATCTGAATAATCAAGTTTGTATTCCGGGTGATAAGTAAATTTGTTATTACCTAAGCCATCTCTTTGGGTACCTAAAATTTCTTCCGATAATGCGACCTCTAAAGACGCATTGAGTTTGTCTGCTGGTCTTTTCCCCAGTTCCGCCACGTCTTGAATTTGTGCAAAGTGAGCTTGTTCATCGGGATATTGCCAAACCGGAATAAGTATAATCCAGGATAAACCATTTAAAAAAGCTGCTATCAAGAGAAGCTTTAATATAGATGACATTAGGTAAGATTATAATAAATGATTCCTATCATTAGCATCCATTAGTATATTAGTATCAATGCCAATATACGAATCATACTAATTATACGAATGTAAACTGTTAGAGCTTTAGAACTTAATGCTTCGATGCTAGAATTATTGATGTGAGAAAAAATTTCTGGGCCTTTGCGCTTTTGGTTGCTCTTATATTCGTGTTTTGGTATAGAGCTTTGTTTAATTTCTTTACCCAGGATGATTTTATTTTAATCAATCATTTTTCCCAAAATAATCTTTGGCAGGATATTAAAAATGTTTTTGGTCCACCAACTGTTACCCACTGGCGTCCAATTCACAATTTGTATTTTTTTGTAACGGGTAATATTTTTGACAAAAATTATTTTGGGTATCATCTAGCAACTTTCCTTTTTCATATTGGGGCAGCATTCTTTGTTTATAAAACTGTTCAGAAACTAACTAATGATTTTAAGGCAGCACTGATCGCTGGATTGATTTATGGAGCACATCCAGCTCATTTTGTGTCGCTTTTTTGGATTTCTGGTGGTGCGACAACTATTGGTTTTTTCTTTTTAATAAGTGCTATTTATTGCTATCTTCTCAAAAAGCAGTCTGCGAGTCTAACGTTATATTTATTGGCAATTTTTGCTTCTGAGGCAATGATTGTTGGATTGCCAATATTTGCTTGTTATGAGTTTATATTCAGAAGAGAAAAACTAGACAGGCTATTTTTGACAATGATTGGAAGTACATCGGTAATTTTTCTGATCATAAGATTTGCCTTGTTTACTTCGAGAACAACTTTTAATGTTTATCAACTAGAACTACCTTTTAAGAATTGCTGGTTTTGCAGAAGTATCGGGAGATCAGATTGTCTCTGTAGTACTTTTGAGCTGGTTAACATTAATCGCTTTATTACTAATCAAAACTTTCGGCAAGAAACAAAATGTTAATCAATTGCTATTATCAATCATAATAATCATTATTGGTCTTTTCCCCTTTATCTTAATTCCCCAACATTTATCGCCGCATTACATGAATATTTCCATCTTCGGTTTTTCGATGTTTATTGGACTTGCATTAAAACAGTTAAAACCAATAATCTCAATTGTTTTTTTAATAATATTTTTAGTGACTAGTGTCTACAATGTAAATTTAACACTGAATAATAATTGGATTATCAAAAGAAGTAATCTTGCCAAAACTTATTTGAAAAAAATAGAAAGAGAGAAACTTATCCCCAGATCAATTTTGATTTTTGATAACAATGAAATTTCAACTTCCAAAGAAGCATACATTGCCTTAGGTACAGGTGAAGCTATAAAGTTTTGGTTTAAGAATAAAAATTATAAATACTGTTTCACTGAATTTGAGAAGTGCCAAGCTTTACCTTAGAATATGGCCATGCGAAAGTTAGCAGTTACAATAATTCTACCTTGTTATAACGAAGGTCCGACCTTTGAGAAAAGTGTTAAAAAAATAGTCTCTGTTTTAAAAAAACTTAAGAAGAATTGGGAGATTATTTTTGTAGAGGACAAAAGTACTGATAAAACTAAAAAAACCATTGAGAAACTAGTCAGTCAAATAAAAAATTCTAGGGCAATTTATCATTCTAAGAATCAAGGCAGGGGTAAATCAGTTGCTGATGGAATAAAAACAGCAAAAGGCGAAATTTGTGGTTTTCTTGATGTTGATCTGGAGGTTTCTGCGGATTATATTCCTCTATTTACTCGCGAAATTGAAAATGGTGCCGACATGACTATCGGGAGAAGATTTTATGAGAGAGGAATGAAATCGATTGCCAGATACTTAGCATCGAAAATTTATTCATCATTAGTTAAAACTTTTCTAAAAATTCCAATAGAAGATACTGAGGCTGGTTACAAATTTTTTAATAGATCTAAAATATTGCCGATTCTATCCCAAGTTCACGACAAGCATTGGTTCTGGGATACGGAAATTTGTGCAAGGGCTTATTGGTCTGGATTAAAAATCAGTGAAATTCCGATTCTTTTTGAAAGAAGAACCGACAAGAAATCTACGGTTAGAATGATTCCTGACACTATCAACTATATCAGAAATCTAATTAGATTAAAGGCAAAACTCAAAAGTCAAAATGCAAAATTACAAATCAAAATTTAAAAGTTTTGACCTTTTACTTGTATTTTTGACCTTTGAATTTTAACTTTTGAATTTATGAATACTAAATTCATCATTCCTCTCCACAAACCCTTCTGGGGTAAAGAAGAAGAAAAGGCGGCAGTTTTGGCAATACGAAGCGGGACTGGTGTGGGCGATCTTTCCTATAGTCAGCTTTTAGCGCAACATTTATCCGATATTCTCGGGTGCAAATTTGTACTCCCCACAGGATCAGGAACGGCGGCACTGGAACTTGCCTGTGCGTGTTTATTAAGAAAGGGAGATGAAGTTATTTTGCCAAGTTTTACCTTTTCCTCTTGTGCAAATGCGATTCTACTTGCTGGGGCAAAACCTGTTTTTTGTGACATAGATATCAATACCTATAACATTGATCCTAGCGATGTTGAGAAAAGAATAACCCAAAAAACTCGCGCAATAATGGTTGTTCATTATGCAGGTTTTGCCTGCGAAATGAATAAAGTCATGGATATCGACTTTTAGTAATTGAGGATGCGGCTCATGCACTAGGGGCAAAGTACCAAGGTCAGAGTTTGGGGACAATGGGTAATGTAGGTTGTTTTTCATTTCACGGAACCAAAAATGTAGCAAGCGGGGAAGGAGGGTTTTTTACAACCAATGACAAAAGTTTATCAAAACTTGCCGAAATCATTAGAGAAAAAGGGACTAATAGATCATCATTCATGCGCGGAGAAAGAAAAAAATATTCTTGGGTTAAAGTAGGCAGAAGCTTGGTTCTGTCTGATATCTTAGCAGCAATCGCCCTTGAGCAAGTCAAAAAACTTGAAAAAATTACAAGATTGCGAAAGCGCAAAGGAAAATATCTTCTAAAAAAACTTCAGATCTTATCGTCTAAAATTATTTTGCCAACGGAAAAAGAATATTGTGATACAAACTGGCATATCTTTGCAATTAGAGTTCCAAGACTATCACGTGATAGAGTAATCAGAGGACTGCGATCTTATGGCATTGAAGCATCCTTTCATTATTTGCCTTTGCATACAAGTACGATGGGGAGAAAGTTCGGATACAAAACTGGAGATCTACCTGTTACAGAAGAAGTTTCTGCAACTCTAATCAGATTACCTATTTATCCATCGTTAAAAAAATCAGAAATTGATTATATGGCAGCTGCTCTTGAAAAGAGTTTACTTTAACCTCACTTGATAGATATGGCAAAGAGCAAAAATTTAAAGAAAAGCTATTCAATATCAGCTTTTTTCCCTTGCTACAACGATGCTGGTACTATTGCTTCAATGGTAGAGCTGGCAACTTTAACACTCAAAAAAATTACGAATGATTTTGAAGTAATTGTTGTTGATGATGGGTCAAGAGATGCTTCAAAGGAAATTGTGCAGGAATTAAAACTTAAAAACAAATATTTAAAATTGGTTTTCCATGATAAAAATAAGGGTTATGGAGGAGCTTTGATTTCTGGATTTAACATAGCAAAGAAAGATTACGTTTTTTATACTGACGGAGACTTCCAATATGATGTGCGAGAATTGACTAAACTGGTTACTGCCATTGATAAAAAAACTGATATTGTTCAAGGTTACAAAATCAAAAGACACGATCCCTGGTATCGCATTGTTATTGGCGACCTGTATAACTTCGGAGTAAAATTGGCCTTTGCAATTAGGATTCGTGACGTTGATTGTGATTTCCGACTGATTAGAAGAAATGTCTTTGACAAGGTAAAACTTGAGCACAATAGTGGGGTGATAACAGTCGAGATGGTGAAAAAGTTCCAGAATGCTGGTTTTAAATTTGCCCAAGTTCCTGTTAGGCATTATTCCCGTTCTTATGGTAGTTCACAATTCTTTAACTTCAATAGAATCTGGAGAGTTGGAATTGAGCTAATCGAACTCTGGAATGAACTAGTCTTATCTCCATGGTTAAAAAGAATTTTTTCGTAGATAAAGAAATCTTAATCACCGGTGGTCTGGGTTTTATCGGATCCAATTTAGCAATCAAGCTTGTTGAGTTAGGTGCCAAGGTAATAATTCTTGATGCTTTAATTCCCAAATTTGGCGGTAATAAATTCAATATCTTCCCGGTTAGAAATAAGATAATAGTGAAGATTGGTGATATGAGGAATCCTGCAACCATCAAACGAGTAGTAATAGATAAAGACATTATTTTTAACCTTGCAGGAACTCTTTCTCATATTGATAGTATGACGGATCCTTTCACAGATCTTGAAATTAACTGTCGAGCACAGCTTTGCCTTCTGGAAACATGTCGAAAATTTAATCCAAAGGTCAAAATAATTTTTGCGGGCACACGTAACCAATACGGAAAGGCACTTTACCTACCAGTCGACGAAAAACATATTCAGGAGCCAACCGACATTAACGGAATAAATTCCGTAGCTGCCGAAAAATACCATTTTCTCTATGGCAGAATTTATGGACTTAAAGCGATCTCTGTAAGGATGAGCAATACTTATGGACCGCGTCATCAAATGAAACATTCAAAACAAGGTGTACTTAACTGGTTTATCAGGCTTCTGATGGATAGAAAAAAAGTTGAACTTTTTGGTGACGGCTCGCAAATAAGAGACGTTAACTACATTGATGATGTTATTGAGGCATTACTTCTTTTAGCAAGTTCCAACAAAAGCAACAATCAAGCTTATAATCTCGGAGGACAGCCTGTAACCTTGAAATCTTTTGTCGAAACCGTGATTAAAATTTTGGGAGAGGGAAAATACAAAACAGTTCTCTTTCCGAACGACAGGAAGGCAATTGAAGTAGGCAATTACGTTGCCGACATTAAAAAAATTAATACTGATGTTGGTTGGCAACCAAAAGTTTCAATCGAAGAAGGAATTAAAAAGACTATTGAATATTATCAAAAATATAAGAGGGCTTATTTTTAAAAAGAAAAAATTCTATCGGTAATGATTCCACTAGTTGATCTTTCACTTCCTAAAAATGTCAAAGGCCTAATTAAAAGGGAGGTTGAAAAAGTAATTGACTCCAAAAGCTACATTCTGGGAGAACAACTTGGGATTTTTGAAAAGAAATTCGCTCGCTTTATTGGTGCGAAATTCGCAATAGGTGTTGGCAATGGGACTGATGCAATCCGCTTGGCACTGAGAGCACTAGGAATTAGCCAGAAAGATAAAGTTTTGACTGTTGCTTTAACTTCCCCATTCACAGTAATTGCCATCATAGAAGAAGGTGCAATTCCGGTTTTTTGCGATGTTGACGAAAGAACTTGGACAATTGATGTTGCCGATATCGCCAAAAAAATTGATAAAAAAACTAAGGCAATTATTCCTGTCCATTTGTTTGGTAATCCCTGCAATATGATCGAGATTATGAAAATTGCCAAAATTTATAAGTTGAAAGTGATCGAGGATGCCTGTCAAGCTCATGGGGCGACAATTGCGAACAGAAAGGTGGGGACATTTTCTGATGTGGCAGCATTTAGCTTTTATCCTACAAAAAATCTGGGAGCAATGGGAGATGCCGGGGCAATTATCACCAATAATAAAAATGTGGCGGATCTGGTGAAACTACTGCGCCATGGAGGCCAAACTAAACGATTTTGGCACAAGTTTAAGGGAGTAAATAGCAGGCTTGATGAAATTCAGGCTGCTGTGTTATCAGTCAAGCTTGAATATCTAGAAAAAGAAAACAAAAAGAGAAAAAAGCTTGCTAAACGCTATCAAAAAGGTCTTCAAGGATTGCCGATTTATTTTCAAAAAGCAATAAGCGGGGGAAAATCAGCCCATCATTTGTTTGTAGTAAGAACACCTAAAAGAGATGCCCTAAAGCATTTTTTACTCGAAAAAAACATTATCTCTGATGTATATTATCCATACCCTATCTATCGCCAAACTTTATTTGCCAAGTACAGTAAGGAAAATCTAACAGTCACAGAAGAACTAACTAGGGAGCTTCTCGCGCTTCCCTTTTTTCCTTCCCTTACCATAAAACAACAAGATTATGTAACTAAGATGGTGAGAAGCTTTTTTAAAACACAAATTTAGACTATTTCTTGCAAAGACAGATAACAGAAAGTCCAAAGGGAAGATAGAGAAATTTTACAAGAGTTGTTTCGAAAAATAAAAATTGTTTCAAAAGTGAGTTTAGCTGTTTTGGTAGGGGAGTAATATCAGAGGTTTTACTATTTGGGCCTAGGAGTTTATCGGCTAACCTTTTGAGGGCTATACCAGGAAAAAGCAAGGTATTGAAATAGGACAACTTTATTATTTCAAATCTCGCCAATTCTAAGATCTCCTTTAAACTTCCCTTTGTGAATCGCCTTTCTGTCGAAACAATTTTGTCATGCTTGCTTTTAAGCCAATTGTAAGCTGGTTCCTGAATATAAAGTAGCCCGTCTTTTTTGAGAACCCGGCTAAATTCACTAATTGTTTTGTGCTGATTAACACCTTGATGGTAAAGCACATCCAGACAAATAACCGCATCAAATGACTGGTCTTTAAACGGGAGATGGTTAACAGTTGCCGATTTAATGTTTGTTAATTTTCTTTGTCGGCAAAAACTGATAGCTAATTTGGAATTATCAATACCGAAAATATTGGAAAACCCAGTTTTTTTAAGATAAACAATCGTTCCGCCTGTACCACAACCTGCATCCAAAATCTTTGCGTTTGTTGGTAAGTACTTTTTCAATATCGATACCAACAGATTTCTAGTACCCAAATACCATCCGTGAGTCAGCTCATTATCAAACATTTCGCAGTAGGCGATTTTTCTCATATTGGTATTTTAGATCTATAATACAAGTCATGCTAGCATATTTAAGGAAGATGACTAAAAAAGAGATTTTTTGGCCTCTTTTGATATTTATAATTGCACTTGTTTTGAGACTTCATAATAGCTCTGAACTTTTTTTCTGGAATATTGATGAGGATAGGTTTGCGCTGACAGCGAAAAGGATACTTATTGACCACCGGCCTGTCTTAATTGGTTATTCTTTGCCTCGCGACATTTATCTTGGGCCGATTTTTCCATACATTCTTTCGTTTTGGTACTTTTTGGTCGGGATGAATCCGTTTGGCCTACCGGTGATTGCAGCAATTCTGACTGCCATTACCGCTGTTTTGGTTTTCTTTGTCGGAAAAACCATTTTTGAATCTAAAAGAATAGGGACCATTGCCTCATTACTTTATGCATTTTCTTCCTTAGCTGTTGTTTACTCAAAAGTATTAACTGAGCTGACAATCGCGCCGATTATCGCCCTTTTGACATACCTAATTCTTTATCAAAACCTTAAAAGTAAAAAGCCTGTTAATCTAATTTGGCTTTGGGTTGTATTGATTGTTGCCGTACAGAATGAAGGTTCTAGTTTTTCGCTTTTGGTTTTGGTCGCAGCTGTTTGGTTGATTTATCGTTTCAAGATCCCAATTAGGAAATTGGCTTTTCTTTTAATAATGATGGTCGGTTCTCATATATCACTTTTAATATTTGACCTGAGACACAATTTTTTCTTGACCAAATCCTTCGTAGGGTTTTTCTCAGGCGGAGTATCGGGGCAAGTACCCCTTTTAGCATTTGAAAATTTAACTAAATCTTTTGAAATTTTTCCTAATACCCTAGCTAGATTTCTTTTAATTTCAGGAGAAAAAAGTATTTCTGGTCAAATATTACCATGTGCAGATTTAATTACTCAGCGAGAAAGTGCTATATCTGGCACTTCTTTTTTCTTTGCAGTAATAATTTTATTATTCTTTATTACCTCTATTTTCCTAAAGAAAAAAAGGGCCTACGGACAACAAATCATTTTTATTCATTTTGCGGTAATGTTAATTGGAATCTTCTTGTTTAATGTTTTTATGGGAGATTGGTTTTTCGAATGGATACTGGTAATTTTTCTTCCTGGCTTCAGTTTGATGATTGCATATTTTTTCAAAAAAATTTCTGAAAATATTAGATATGGAAATCTCTTAACCTTTACGATCTTAGGAGTTCTGATGTTTGCTAATCTCAAGTCAATCTACCTGACGAAAGATGCATTCGGTTTAGCAGCAAAAGCAGAAGCAACTGAAAAGGCTTTAAGGGAGGTAGATAAAAAGCCGTTTTTCCTGGATTCAATTGGCTCTTGTTTTGCGCAGGGCTATAATTACCTTTTTTGGTATTTTGGGAATTTCCCCACTCATAGCTACTCTGACGATCAATTTACTCCTACGTATTATCCCCGCTCTACTAACAAAAAACCGTCTTTGGGTGCGGTCATGGTGAATCCTTCAAAAGAAGAATCCGAAGAATTTAAAACAAGATATAATTTTTATAAGCAAAAAGCAAAAAAGATTGAAAGGGTTGGAGCAATAGAAATCCTAATTGTGGAATTGAATTAGCAAATATGGTATCTATTTCATAATGACAAAAGTAATTTTAGTCACAGGTGGGGCTGGTTTCAAATCAGCAGGTCGCCTTGGCA
>Ga0209641_10003405_pt1 | contig 13349 bp, 20 predicted proteins | sample RifCSP16_1_FD_184022 | JGI IMG/M metagenome (GOLD analysis project Ga0209641, IMG submission 184022) | Soil microbial communities from Rifle, Colorado - Rifle CSP2_sed 16_1 (SPAdes) (version 2) | ecosystem: Environmental > Terrestrial > Deep subsurface > Rock core/Sediment | place: Rifle...
AGTGCTTCCTTGATTTTCTCAGTTCCTGCCATCAATGAAACAATTTTTGTCTTGAGGGGCTTCCAGACTTTCTGGTTTTTTTCCTGCACTTCATAGCCTGGCAGTATTTCTATGTCTGCTCCCTGAATCAATTTGCCTTGTTTAAGCGCGCCGCCTACGACGCCGATCCCGACCTGGTGGCCGCGATGGAAGACGCCGGGCGGCTGATCGTCGCCGGTGACTTCGAGGCCGGGCGCGCGTTGGGCCGACTGGTCCAGCATCACAAAGATGCGATCCGAGCCGACCTCTCCAACTCAACGGGAGAGGGGTTGCGCGCCGTCGAGCGCGCCTCGAAAGATGAGATGCGCGCGGCGCTGCGAGTGTCCGCGCCTGAGATGGAGATAACGTGAGATGGGTCTAACCACAACCACCAATGACCGCCGTTTCAACCTGGACGAGATCGACGAGCGCATGACGGCGCTCGAACGCCAGGAATTGGCCGCGATGGGGATCGACCCGGACAAAGCGCCGGTGGTAGTCACCCCCGATCCCGCCGCCGAACTCGCCCGCCTGCGCGATGAGAACGAGAAGATGCGCGCCCTGATCGAGCGCGCGCTGGAGGCCCGGACCCGCGCCCGCGACTTCATGGCGATCTGGTCCGACCCGCGCAAGCTGCCGGACCTCGCGCAGGAAGTCTACCTGTCGCACCCGAATATCGCTCTGGTGCGCACCGAAATCAATGAGGAGGCTGCCCGCCGCGCCGCCCGCCTGATCGCCCACCTCGCCGTCACCTACGAAATTCATCCCCTGATCGCCGGCATGATCTACGCCTGGCCGGACGGCGGCAAGGTCTGCGTCGAGATCGGCTATCGCGGCTATCTGGAGATGGTCGACCGCCGCCAGGACCTGGACTACGACGGCCCACACGACATGACCCCCGACCAACGCGCGCTGCACAAACTGGGATCGGAAGATCGCGGCGCAGTCTGCTACGTGTGGGACTGGGCCAAGAAGCGCCGGTTCGAGATGAACGACAAGACGTACACCCCCTCGGTAGGGATCGGCGTCTGGCAGGAAAAGAACCGCTATGGCAGAAAAGACAACGTGGCGAACGGGCGCTCCCCGCAGTGGCAGGCGGAAAAGAACGCGATCAAAGACGCCGCCCGCCGCGCGCTGAGCTTCGCCATCGTGCGCACCGCCGACCTGCCCGACATCGTGGACCTGGCGTATGACGGCGAGTCGGATATGTGGACTCTGCCCGCGCCGGTGGCGGACTGGCTGAACAATGCCGCGATGCTTCAACGCTTCGAGAGCCTGCTGGCCGCCGACGGGATCACGACTGAGGAATTCAATGCGTATCTGGGCCACAACTGGCGCTACACGCCGCTGTCTCCTGAAGAGATCAAGGGCAAGCTGGACGCCTACCTGAACGAGCGCCGCGCGGCGGCGATTCAGGCCGATCAGGTCTTCGAACCGGCGACGTCGCCGGTCGCGCCGACCCTCGAGGCGGACCCCGCGCCAGTCGCGGACACGCCCGCCGAGACGCCGGTCGATGCGCCGACACCGACAGTGGAAGCGCCGCCCGCCGAGACGCCCACGCCAGCGAAGACGAAGAAAACCGCCGCGCCGAAGACGGTCATGTGCGCCAACTGCAAGGTGGAACCTGCCGTCGAGACGCCGCTGGGCAGCGCCTACTGCGCGACTTGCGCGAGCAAGCTCGCCGATAGCAAGGCGGCGGAGTCATGACCTTCCGGATTGACGTTCAGGAGGCCGGGGACTGGCTCCCCGGCTGCACCTTTTCCGGCGAGTGCGGCCTGATCGAGGTGGTGGAGGTCGCTCGCCAGTGGGGGCGCGACACGCAGCGCTCTGTCCGCATCGTGCGCGTGTGGGCCATCGCGCCCCAGGAGCGCACCCTCGTCACCCTGACGCCCGACGCGGCGGAAGTTAATGCGCTCGCATCGTAAGCAGGGGCGTATGCGAGTACGCCCCTCTCTAGTTGAGATGGAGAGAGCATGTCCGCGCTCGTGCTGACGTTATGGAAAGAGCCTTGCCTACGTCTGGTCAATGGCGACCTGGTGGATTGCTTCGCCGAATGCGCAGAGTGCGGCGGCGATGGCATCGTTTTCGCCGATGGTTACTTCGATACCGTGCGCTGCCCGGACTGCAACGGCCTGGGATACCGCGCCCTGCCGGCTGACGTGGCGCGTGCCCTGGATGAAACGTTCCAGGAGATACAACTAAGGTACCGTGTTCAGCGCCGCTTGATGGCCCGCTATGGCACGGAGCAACCGACCGATGTTCGAGACTATTGGAGATGTTGAGCATGTCTAGCCAGGTTACAGAACGCAACGCCCGAAAAGTGATGGAAGTCCTGGAGGGCCTGGATCGCACCTTCGGCGAACTCCAGCGCTCCACCGACCTCGGCGAACATGAGTGTGAGCGCGCCGTCAATTACCTGAAAGCGCAGGGGCGCATCGAGAACCGCCAGGGCCTGCTGCACCTGCGGCCCGCCGTCACCGAAGAATCGAGCGACGCCCCGGCAGAGGTCGACGCGCCCCCGCTCGGCGAGTCCGTAATTGCCACGACTGAGTTCGATTACGCCGCCCTCGACAAAGACACTGCCGCGTTTGTCCAGGGCCAGACGGCCATCATCAAGCGGCTCTACCAGGGCACGGTGCGCAACATCGTCCATATCGGCGAAGCCCTGCTCGACGTGAGGGAGAAGCTGGTGTTCGGAGAATTCGGCGCGTGGCTGGCTGCCGAATTCGGCATGTCAGAACGGAGCGCGCGCAACTACATGAATGCGGCCCGCGCCGTCCAAAACGGCAACGTTGCCGAACTTAATCTCCCTATGTCAGCGCTGTACCTCCTGGGCGCGCCCTCCGTTCCTGATGAGGTCCGCGACGACGTGATCGCCCGCGCTGAGTCGGGTGAGCAGTTGACCGTCGCCGCCGTCAAAGAGGCTATCGCCGATGCGAAGCCCAAAGCGGAGCCGGAAGCTGTACCCGCTGCCCAGGAATCGCCCGCGCCCGCCGACGATCCCCACAACCCCGAAGCGGACAAGACCAGCCTCCGCATCCTCCTGCGTAACGCGGACGGCTCGCTGCACCGCATGGTGCTGATGCGCCAGGCGCTCGACGCCGGTCTGAGAGGACACCAGGCGCTGCGCGCGCTCCACAGTCTGATCGAGTCCGGCGAGGTGCGTATGGACGGCCTGATCTGCGTCCTGGTCCCCGCCGAGTCAGAGACGCCCGTCGCCCCGCCGCCCACCCTAGACGCGCGCGCCACGATTCGCGTGCTGCTGGCTGGGGAGCCGGTGAAGCGCGCCGATCTGTGGCGGCAGTTCGCGCTCAATACCCACACGCCCGACTTATACGACGTGCTGCGCGAGATGGTCCTGGCGGGCGAGGTCATCGTCTCCGATGTGGGAGGCACGTATACGCTGGCGACGGCTGCGCCTGTGGCAGAGGACAGCGCGCCGGGTGAGATGGTCAGCGATGCGCCCGTCCCCGAACCGCACCGAGACACCCCCGCCGGGCGCGGCCTGCCCATGACCGTCGAGATCGCGAAGGGGCTGATCGTGGATGCCCTGCGTAACTCACAGCGCTGGCTGACCGAAGGGGAATTGCAGAAGTACGCGAACATCCGCCGCGAACACGATGCTGAGTTTGCTGAAGCGATGAGGCAGCTGCTCAATAAGCAGGTGCTTCAGTCGATCAAAACGCCGCAGAACGGCACTCGTTACCATATCTGGGGGTTTCCCCTGCCATCTGAGCCTGCGCCCACTTCAGACTCCGCATCCAGCGAGATGCCCGCCGTCTCCGAGTCCGCGCACCTCATCAACGACAACCGCCGCCTGATCGAGGCGCTCTATGCTCTGCGCCGGACCGTGAAAGAAGTGCGCGAATTCGAGGACCTCTCGGCCTGGAGCGGCCTGCCCCGCGAACTGCTCGACGGCACACACGAGCTGCTGCGCCAGACCCACGACGACCTGACCGGGCTGCAAGACCACCTGGCGGCGCTGGGCGCGCAGATCAAGCTGGCGCTGCCGGAGAATCAAGCGCCCAGCGACACAACGGCGGCGGCGTCAGAATCGGTATCAGCATAGGGGCGTATCAGCTTACGCCCCTCAAATGAAAGGGACTTGAAGTGACAGTCAAAATCGTTGTTCACCAAGAATTGCTGCCGCTGGGTGTGACCAGTGAAGATGTGGCCGCCGCTATTACGGTTGAGAACTTCGCTGAAGTAGAGGTAGAGAAACTACAGAAGGCGTTTGTTCGCCTGGTCAACCTGATTGCGCGCGGCGCGGGAGCAGATTCGCCCGAATATTACGAGGCGTGTGTTGAAGCGGCCTCGTGCGGTATCGACGTGGTTGAATTGTAGCAGCAGAGCTATTCGGTCCCTAGAAAAGGAGACTCGTATGCCTAGAGGAGTGTACGACCGCAGTAAGGCGCGCAAGCGCAAGGAATCCGGCAATGGTCAGCAGGGCGCGGATCCCTTCGGCGCGGTGATAATGGACCAGGACAAGATTGTTTACACGCCGCGCCCCGCGCCGCGGAATGGACGAGTCGATCAGCAGCCCTGGGGCCAGCCCTATGAGGTCGATGCCCGCGAAGTCGCCCCCCCCCCCCGTTGGCCAGTGGGAAGGACTCTATCAGGACGCAATGGCGCGGCTGGAACAGACCCCGGCAAGCAAGGCCATTGTGTACCCGTTTGAGGATTACCGGGATGCCGAGGCCGCTCAGTCGGGGATTCAGCGCCGTGCTGAGCGCCGCTTCGGAGTCAACGCTATCCGGACCGGCACGCGCCGCGATCCGCCACGCCTGTGGGTCCAGCGCGGCCCGGCATGGGGCAAGCGCCTCGATCCTGAATTAGCCGCCCTGAATCGCGATATAGAGAAAGGATAAACCCATGAATAACGCCAACGGTCCACTCCATTCCGAACGCCCGACCCCCGCGCCGCTCCCTGACCCCGACGAAAATCTGTCGCTGTCGCAGTTAACGGAGAGAGATGCGCGCGATTTTGTACAGGATGTCACGCAGAAGTTGGAGGCGCTGCTGAACGCCCCCACGCCCCCGCTCGACACGCCCGCCGTGCCGCTCGGCGATCTGCTCGCCGAGGCCAAAGAGATGGCGCTGGCGGGAGTCGCTGCCCAGGCCGACGTGGATGCCATTCTGTCCGCCGGGCCCACACCGGAGCAGATCAGCGCGCAGATCAGCGCTGAAGAGTGCGCCTCCCCCTGCCTGCCGCCGTTTGCGGCGCTCCAGGCGTGGTGCGCCGCTCAGCCGCCACTGACGGCCTATGACCCCATGTGGCAGAGCAACCCCGACATCCACGCTATCATCGCGGCCCATCTGCGTGAGGACATCAAGGCACTGAGGGCCCAGGGTGCGGGTCTGGAGCAATGGAAAACCGTCGCCGAACGACGAGAACTGGAAATCAGCGCCGCTCGCGACGCGATTCAAAAGCTGGGCGGTAAGGGGTTTGGTCTGCACCTGGCCCAGGCCGTTCGCGATCTGGTATCTGCCCGCGACGAGGGGCTGGCCGCCATCAAAGAGGCGCTATCCGCCGAGGGTCATACTGGCAACCCGCTCGACGCGATTCGCGTCCTCCTGGCCGAGCGCACCGAATTGAAGGCTGACCGCGACCAGTGGAAGCGGCAGGCGGAGGCCAGCGCCGCCAGCTACCGCGCCCTGTCCAAGCGCGTCGAGAAGAGCGCGCATGACCAGACGGTGGAGGTCAAGCTGTGATGCCCCCAAAGGCTCCCGGCCAGTGCATGACTATCGGCTGCAACCACGACGCCGCGCCCGGCTACGACCTGTGCCCTGCCTGCCTGGGACGCAACGGCGGCGTCACCCGGCCTGAGATGCCCATCAGCATTGTGGCGACGGGCTACGACGGCAATCAGGACATCCCCGACTTCGCGGGCATCCTGGCGATGGACGACGGCCTGAGCCTGAGCGACGACCTGGTAGCGATCATCGTCAACGCGCTCAACACGGTCAGTACCTTGACCGAGCAGGTCGCCGAACAAGACCAGGTGATCCGCCGCCAGCAGGCGCAGCTGACCAGCCTGTGGACGCATGTGACGGAGCGCGCGGCGACGATTGAGGCCCTGCATCGCCAGTTGGCACTGGAGCAGTCGCGGGTGATCGGCCTGGAGGATCAGGTCAATGGCCTGGCGCACGAACTGGCGGGGCACTTCCTGGCGGGCTACGTCGTCGCCACGGAGCCGCGTGACACGAGTCCGCGCGCGGAGGGGTTGGTGTTCATGCGGGCGATCCGGAACCCGGACACCGGCCAAGAGGCGTTTTGGCTGTGGAAACGTTCGGCCCGAAATGGCAGAGGTTGTTAGTAGTTTTTGGCGGAGTTTCCCCGTGCGAGGTATAATCAAAGTCCAATTTCAAAACGATGCCCAGGCGTGCTTGGAACACCCTGGGCAACCCCGCCTATCGGAGAGGCAGAGCATGACCACTATATCAGGCATTCCCCATGATTTCAAGAAGTGCTCCAAATGCGGCGAGATCAAGCCGCTCAGTGAATTTGCCAGATGTGCCAAATCCCGCGATGGGTTGAAATCGGAGTGCAAGACGTGCCAAGCGGAACGCCGACGTCGATACTATGCCGAACACGCGGAGGAAGAGCGGGAACGCGCCCGCCGGTATCACGCCGAACACCCGGAGGAACGGCGGGAACGCGCTCACCAGTATCGGGCCGAACACGCGGAGGAATGGCGGGAATACCAGCGCCAGTATCGGGCTGAGCACCCGGAGGAAGTGCGGGAATACGACCGCCAGTATAAGGCCGAACACGCGGAGGAAGAGCGGGAACGCAAGCACGCCCGCCGCGCCCGCGAGATCTCTGCTCCCGGCACCCACACCGCCGCCGACCTCCGACTCCAAGCGCGCGCGCAGACCGACAAACGAGGGCGTCTGATCTGCTGGTGGTGCGGCCAACCTATTGAGGGACCATATCAAAAAGACCACCGGATACCGCTTGGTCGGGGCGGCAGCAATTGGCCGGAGAATATCGTCATCGTGCACGTAGAATGCAACCTGAGCAAGGGGACCAAATTGCCGGGCGAGTTCAATGGACGCTTACTCTAAAGGGGAGATGCCGTGAACGCGATTGTGCTAAATGTCGAAACCGATGATCCGCGCATCCTGGCCGCGCTCGTGCGACCTTGGGGCGCGGTCGTGATCGAGGATGAGGACGACACCTACGTTCGCGTGGGATTGGACACGTACCAGGTCTTCTGCTACAACGGTGAGGCGCGCCTGGTGGCCCTGGCGATTGCTTACCAGGGCCGCGGGCGCATCGTGAGCGAGTGCGCCATCGAAGACGACTGACCGTTAATACACTGGCGTCCATCGCCAGACCCATAAACGAAGCGGTGGAGGGCGCTTCCCCACCAAGAGACTCGCCCTCCACCTGACCCAAAGGAGTCCACCCAATGATATACCCGGTGATCCCGCAAGACAAGCGGGTGATCGTCCAGGTCCGGGCGCAGCGCTGCCTCGTGGCGCGCTATCGGCTCGTCGGCGCGCAGACCTTCGAGGTCCAGCCCGCCGCGAACTGGGAAGCCCTGGAACCTGACGCGCGCGCGGCGGTCGAGGAGCGGTTCGGAGCGATCACCGAAGACGATCAGTTCCCCTGCCCCGACGATCTGGCGGCGCGCGCCATCTGGCCCGATAATTAGGGCTGAGCAAGAGGAAGGAAAGCAATGGAGACTGACGACCTGAACGCGGCGCAGGCGCGCATTGGCGAGTTGGAGGCGGCGCTGCGCTTTTACGCTGACCCGGAAACGTACTCGGAATTTATCACACTGGACATCATGCCTATCGGGGATGATCTCGGAAGGCAAGCGCGGCAGGCGCTCGGACTGCCGGAGCCAGACTGGAATAGCAGCGATGCCCTGGCCGAGACCGCGCTAGAGGATGAGTAATCCCAGTCCCACTGTCTCGTTAATCGAGCCAACCCCGCCTCGCGCGGGGTTTTGTTTTCTGGCAAATGTGATAGTCCGCTCACCCGGAACCGGCGCATCCTCCCATCTCAAGTTACGTAAGATGTAGTAGGATGTCATCAACGATAAACCAGGGGCGACACGCCCCAGAACGGGAGATTCTCCGATGCTAGACACCGACACACTCGACACGCTCAACGCCAAAGAGCGCCAGGCGCTGGCCGCCCTCAACGCCACGCTGATCGAGCGCGCCAACGCCCTCGTGCGCGACCTGGACGACGCCGGGCGCGCCGCCGGACTCGACGGCGACCTGGTGCTCGATCACATCACCGGCTGGCTGCAGGTGACGCTGGATTACGCCCACCGGCGCGCGACCTGGTTCGATGCCCACCGGCACGACGCAGACGAGCCGCCGCTCGCGCCCCTGCGCGACCGCGCCGACGTGTTCTTCAAGCCCGCCGCGCGCAAGCCCGGCCTGCGCTTCGAGCGCGTCACCATCGAGCGCCCGGATCGCGAGCGCGAGCACCGCCACACGTACTGCCTATCGCGCCTGACCCCGGCCAGCCGCGCGCGCCTGCTGCGCTGCTACGACCACTACGAGTGGCCGACGCGCCAGACGACCCCCTCGGGCTGGATCGGCCTCAGTACCCGGTAACACCGAGAGCAAGTGGCCCGCTTCTCGAAGCGGGCCACTGGTTACATTCCGCTCACAAATGACCGGCTGGTCCGCTCCTCCAAAGTTACGTAACCTGTCGTAACATGTAGTCACGATACGAGAGGGGCGCACCGCCCCCACAGAGAAAAGGAGCACCGAAATGGACGACCAGAAACGCACTGAGGTTTTCGACTACCTGGATGACCTGCGCGAGTCGGGAGCCACCAACATGTACGGAGCTAGGCCGTACCTGATGGACGAATTCGGGTTCGACCAGCAAGAGGCCACACAGTGGCTGGCGGAGTGGATGCGGACCTTTAGCGAGCGCCATCCCCGGCCAGACCGCACCGAAGACGACGAGGAATAGGAAGCGCCGCCCTGGGGGACGGCGCAAGCGGTGGGGCCGGTTGAGCGGCCCCACCGCCATATAGAAAGGATACCACAATGACCACCCCATACGCTACACTCACCCGCAAACAAATCCTGGACCTGCTGAGCGTCGCCGGAGTCTGGCACGACGCCCTCACCTGCCACCGCGACGGCAGCTTCACCCTCCGCTGCGGCTACCACCACAGCCCGGTGCGCGCCGAGGCCAACATCGCCACGCTGACGCGCAACACGAAAGCGATCATCGTCCGCGAGCGCTACAGGACCTACCACAAGCGGGATGTGTACATCGAAGTCCGCTTTGCCTTCGAGAACCAGTAGCGGAACCATTCAGGGGCGCGGCAGCGAGTCGCGCCCCCTACTATAGAGAGGAGGAGCCAATGCCACGCGAGAATATTACCCGCGTCAGCGTCGACCTGACCCTGGATCAGCGCGAGGCGCTCGACCGGATGATCGACCGCATGAGCGCCGAGGTCAGCCAGGCGGCGGGGATTCCGATCCGGTTCGGCGTGCGCGAGTTCATCCACGTGCTGCTGAAACGCCACGCTGAGGCGGTGGAGATCGCCTGGCCGGAGAATTACCCGATGCCGGGCGGCTGGCGGGGCGGGCCGAAGGAGGACTGAGGCGGACAAGGAAAAGGACCGCCGAAAAGCGGTCCTCGCATTTGAGTTCAGGATGGGGAAGAGATGCTCTAGGGTAAGCGGGATTTGGGCCAGGAGCATACCTAACTCAAATGCTGACCTCATTATACACCGATCCGCAACACGGCGCTGACCAAAGACCGAAACCGTTGGCAGCGAATGCGCAAGCCGGACGCGCACCCCGTTTCGGTTTGTGATATGCTGATAAGCGAACTGTGGGCTGGTGCGCACAGAAGGGAAACCGCCGTGAGCAATACGCTTTTCTATGGTGACAACCTGGATATTCTGCGCGATCCTGGTTACTTCCCAGGCGAGTCTGTGGACCTGATCTACCTCGATCCGCCGTTCAACAGCAACCGCAGCTATAACGTGCTGTTCAAAGATGAGGGCGGGCAGGACAGCGAAGCGCAGATTACCGTTTTTGAGGATACCTGGCACTGGGGCGACGTGGCAGAACAAACCTACTATGAGTTGGCGATGCAGGCCCCGCCCCGCGTTTCGACGGCGATTGAGGCCCTGCGCGCGCTGATCGGCACGAACCAGATGATGGCCTATCTGGTCATGATGGCTGCGCGGCTGGTGGAGCTGCACCGCGTTTTGAAGCCGACAGGGAGCCTATACCTGCACTGCGACCCGACGGCCAGCCATTATTTGAAAATCGTCCTGGATACGATTTTTGGGCCTGAGAATTTTCGGAATGAGATCATCTGGAAGAGAACTACAGGTCGTAGCCACACTAACCAGGAAAGCAAGCGTTGGGGAGAGATGACCGACATCTTGCTTTTTTATTCACGTAGCCAGGAAACTCCGCTAAAGATGGTCTATCGCCCTAACGACCCTGAATACATCAAACAGCATTTTCGGCATAAAGACCCCGATGGAAGAATATACCGTATTGACAACTTGGCAAGCCCATCACCGAGACCTAATTTAATGTATGAATATAAAGGCTACAAGCCGCCAGCGAAAGGATGGGCTATTTCGCGAGAGAAAATGGAACAGTGGGATCGAGAAGGGCGACTATACTTCCCCAAATCGAAAGAGAGCAGAATACAGCGAAAGAGATATTTAGATGAGTTACTTGGCGAGACTGTTCAAAATCTATGGGATGATATTCCAGCGATTGGTTCCCAGGCTGCCGAACGCCTCAACTACCCCACCCAAAAACCCCTCTCCCTTCTCGAACGTATTATTGAGGCGAGCAGCAGTCCGGGCGACATCGTATTAGACCCGTTCTGCGGCTGCGGAACGGCTATCGCCGCCGCCCACACCCTGGACCGCCACTGGATCGGGATCGACATCACGCATTTGAGCGTCGCGCTGATGAAATACCGCCTGCGCGACATGTTCGACCTCAAGCCCTACGTCGATTATGACGTGATCGGTGAACCGGCAGACGTGCCCGGCGCGCAGCAGTTGGCCCACGAGGACCGCTTCCAGTTCCAGTTCTGGGCGCTGTCGCTGGTTCAGGCGCGGCCATTGGGCGGCGAGGTCGGCAGCCGGGAAGGGAAGCGCGGCAAGGATCGCGGGATTGATGGGGTGATCACCTTCGCTGACGACAACACTGGCAAAATGAAACGGGTGATCGTTCAGGTCAAGTCAGGACACGTCAAGAGCGGAGACGTGCGCGATCTGGTGGGCACAATGGAGCGGGAAAAGGCCGCCATGGGAGTCTTTATCACCCTCGAAGCGCCAAGCCGCGACATGAACACCGAAGCCGTCAGCGCCGGATACTACCACTCGCCCACCTGGAGCCGCGACTATCCCCGCGTCCAGATTTTGACCATTGAAGACCTGTTGGACGGCAGAGAGATCAACATGCCGCCTGCGCAAGGCACGTTCAAACGGGCGGGGCGAGTCACTAAAGGGCCGGAAACGGGTCAACTCGGACTGTTTGACGAGGGAGAAGAACAGGACGGATAGGGCTGCGCAAAAGTAGGGGGCCGCGCCGCTTTCAAGGGTCGCCTGCGGGACAAGGTCAACAAGGGGGTTGACGCATGTCAGACTGGCTCAGACGGCGCGCCGGGAAGCGCGAGTCAGAGCGCATGAGCACGCGGACCTGCACGGCGATTGTGATTCTCTACTGGCTGGTGCTGCTGGTGATCGTGCTGATTGCGGACGGGGCGATTTGGCGCTGGCTATTCTGATCGTCCTGGGATGACGGTTAGTTCCAGCCTTCCAACTGGATGAACTCATGAAAACCGCACTTCTCGGTTGGGCAAACGACGCTGGGCTGCACCATGCCCTCAGCGTCGATCTCGTGATCGATCAGCACTGCTGTCTTTCCGCATTTCGGGCACGTAAACGAGGCGCTGCGGCCACCGGTGGAGAGTGTGAGGCCCTTCCATGTACCGGGCGCATACTCGTTATTCTGAGGGTAGCTGCGCGCGGTCATGACTGCCTCCACGCCTGGATAAACGCCCGCGCCGCTTCTGCCATCCGCCCGTTCATGCTATATCCGAACCACTGGCCCGCCGTCCACCAGGCTGTCATCTCGATAAACGTGTCCTGCGCGAGCGCCAGGTGGAACTCGACAAAATCGCTCAGGTCGAACTCGCCGCCTGCGCCGGTGCCGACCTCGGTGGCGCAAAACGGAATGTTGGCGTAGCGCCGGTCGACGGCCATCATCCAGCGGCGGATCAGCCGGTGCCGGAAGCCGAGCCAGATGCCGCTGTCCACGACGCGGACCCCCGGCGTCACCGCATAAGCGTGATACCCGAAGCACGCGCCTGTCTCCAGGATAGCGTCCAGCACGGGACCGATGCGCGCGATCTCGTCCTGGTTCCAATACCCCGGCCCTTGCGTGGGAAAAATGAGATGCAGCCCGGCGGCATGAGCGCGAGTCAGCAACCGCACGCCGTAGACGTTGAACCACGCCAGGTCCTCTTGATACGGGCATTCATTGTCGGCTTCGAGGTAGGTGGTGCCCAGGCCCCGCGACAGCGCGATCAGAAAGTCCGCGCGCCGATCCGCTTCCTTAACCGGGTCCTTCGTCATGTCCGCGCAGTCGCCATACGACCAGGGGCGATAGTACCCCAGACCGCCGCGCGCCTGGGCCTCGCGCCACGCCATGTCCTCAACCGACTTGACCGCCGGGCATATCTCCCCGCCGACCAGCGCGTCGAGCGCCAGCCTCAGATCAGGCAGATCGACGCCCGGCGTCTTGGTGTGAAATCCGACGCAGAGGCTGTAGGCCACCGCGTCGGGCGGTATCTCCAGCCACGTCGGCCAGCCGGGAACCTCCTGCGGCGAGCAAAACTCGGCATAATCGGAGAGCGCTCGCGCCCACCAGCGGCCCCACAGCGCGTCGTAGAACGCGATCCAGCGCGGCGGCTGCCCGTTGGGGGAGAGGCGCGCCCAGACGTAAGTCTGCCGGTCGGGATCACCTGGTACCGGCGGCTCCTCATAGGCCGCGAAGACCTGCACCTCGGTATTATACGCCAGAGCGTAAGGCGGTATGGCACTCAGCGGGTAGCCGGTGCCGGGCCCGGTCCGCACGCGGATGTTCTGAACGTCCCCCGATCCGGTCAGCAGGCGGCAGCCTGGCCCTGGAATCAGCGTTGGCAGCGGAATCACGGTCGGGACCGGGGTGGTCTCCTGGGTCGGAGTCGCGTCCGGCGGAACGGGAGTGATCGTCGGCGAGGGCATCGTCGTCGCGGTTGTTACCGGCGGCGGGCTGGCCGTCGCTGTGGACGACGGCGTTGGCGTGTCCGTCGCTGTCTG
>Ga0209641_10003409_pt1 | contig 13339 bp, 14 predicted proteins | sample RifCSP16_1_FD_184022 | JGI IMG/M metagenome (GOLD analysis project Ga0209641, IMG submission 184022) | Soil microbial communities from Rifle, Colorado - Rifle CSP2_sed 16_1 (SPAdes) (version 2) | ecosystem: Environmental > Terrestrial > Deep subsurface > Rock core/Sediment | place: Rifle...
GAAATGGCCTCATTAAAAACACCTGAACAGAAAGAAGTAAAATCGGCAGTATCAAAATAGTTCAGCATCGAGAGATAGAGGGTAAGATTAAGACATGTACTATCAGGCGGGATATTGATCAATGGTATGTCATTTTCACGGTAGAGATAGATCAGGATATACCGAAAGTTCACATAAACTCCCAGATCGGGATAGACGTGGGATTGACTTCTTTGCTCACGTTAAGCAACGGAATGACAGTTGAACCGCCTCGATTTCTCCGTCAATCTGAAGAGAGATTAATTCGTGAACAGAAAAAACTCTCAAAAACAAAGAAAAGTTCTCATAGCCGAACCAGGCAGAAGCTAAAGGTAGGCAGGGTACACCGTCATGTCAGAAACCAGAGAAAAGATTTCGCCCATAAGACAAGTAGATGGCTTGTTAATACGTACGACCATATGGTGTTTGAAGATTTACAGATACAGAATATGGTTAAGAACCATCATATTGCAAAATCAATCTCCGATGCAGGGTGGTATCAATTAATCAATTTCACGAACTCCAAAGCAGAATACGCTGGGAAAATAGTCGAAGTGGTCAATCCAAGAAATACATCACAGGTGTGTCTATGCGGTCAATCCGTCCAGAAAAATCTGTCTGTAAGGGTACATAAGTGTCCTTCCTGCGGTCTAACTATGGACAGAGACCATATAGCAGCCAAAATCATATTGAATCGAAGTACCGTAGGAACTGCGGGAATTAAAGCCTGTCAGAGTATTCTCAATAGAGAACCGATGAAACAGGAAGCTTCACAGCTTTAGCGTGAGGTAGTTCACCATATATTCCGTACCCTCTCATGTTAGTTTGCTGAATTTTTACTACTCATAATGTAAATACCTTCATCGAAACCAGCCAGCTTTAAGTGCAGTAACTAACTAATAATAGCATTTTTAATGCTAGTGTCCACATACCTGTTGGGGTAAATCTCACCGCAAAGCGCGCAAAGTTCGCAAAAATATTGCTGCTACACTTTGCGCTCTTAGCGAACTTTGCGGTGTCTACGTATGGCTTTTTCCCCACCAGATAGCCGGACATCAAGATTAAGACTCAGGTTGCAACACCACCTGCGCCTCCTGCAACTTCCTTGAAAGTGACATCTCCCATCAAGCCCTTGCCAGCTTCTTTTACTCTGTCAATTGCCGAGGGGTTTACTTTCATGTGTTTTACCGGCTTAGGAAAGACTATCTGTAAAGACTTCCTGCGTGGATACTTCCCTTTCGGGTTTACGAGCATCAGTTCTTCTAAGAACCATATCGATATACAGTATCTTTAAATCCACGCCTCGCCATCGTGCGCCATTCGGCGTTGGTTGTGAGCAATCGAGCATAACGGGTTTGCCGCAGTAGGGGGAAGGGGATTTTCTTACCCGGCAAGGAGGCAGGAAGCTCTGACAAAGTGCAGCAGAAGGGGAAGGCTGATAAAGGCTTTTCATTTCAGCGCCAGGCAGTAACTATTGGTGGATGCAGGACAATCATAAAACTCCTTCATCCAGTGCTTCAATCAATTTCTGGCAAAATCCAGGACTTATCCAAATATCTCTGCGCCTCTTTATTTCTTCAAGGTATTCTGTCAGTTGAGACCTGGAAATGAATTTCTTTTGATACAGCTCGACAAGGATGCCCAATGTACCTTTCATAGTCGTATCAGCCGACATCTTCTGAAGATTTTCCTCTGCCACCTGGCGGGCGTCAAAGTCGTCTATGAATACATAATCGGCAGAAAGCTGTAATGCTATCTTTATCGTTTCTAATTCACCTTGATGCAGTTCAGAGGACATATCCAGCGTGACTTCTTTTATTTCATTTGAAGGAAAGACCACAATCTTCTTGCTCTGATAGAAGTTATCTATTTAGGTTCTAATCCGTGAGCATAGGCTACAGGTATCATTTCCCTGATAGAAATACCTGCTAATTCCGCAGCTTTTGCCAGCGACATGCCGCCTTTTTTAAATCTCTCTATAGCTTTTTCTATCTTCATTTGCTTTAACCCCAGTTTCAGGACTTCAGAGATTGAAGCTTCATCCTCAGGGAGTTCTTCTGCCAGATGGTCAGGCAGTCGAACAGTGATTGTTTTCATAAATGTTCAATTCTCTTTGGGCGATATAAATTTATTGCGGGAGCGTATTTTATGTTACCAGCGTCACAAAATAGAAAATATGTGAGCTATAACCTACATTCCGCACATGACGCCGTTGATTTTATATAATTAAAATAAAAATCAGCTGGCATGGAATATTCGAGTAAAAACATTGATCACCTCGGTATAGTAGCAGGTGTATGCAAAGAGATCGGACTGGTTCAAGAGATAGATAACCTTGTAGGTATAAATGAAAAACAAGTTGTGACCACTGGAGAGGCTATTACAGCAATGGTAATAAATGCATTGGGCTTTGTAAATAGACCTCTTTATCTCTTTCCAGAATTTATGAGAAACAAGCCTACTGAGCTCTTTTTTCGCGAAGACCTGAAACCGGAAGATTTCAATGATGATACGATTGGAAGGAGTTTAGAAAGATTATTCGAGAATAATCCGACAAAAATATTCATGCATATCGCCCTTAAAACAGCCGATAAACTTGGAATTAGTAGAAAGTTTCTCCATCTGGATACTACCACTATGAGCGTACATGGAGAGTATAAATTCGATGATATTGATCAAGTACCAATAAAAATAACCAATGGGTTCTCTAAAGACAAAAGGTTTGATTTGAAACAGTTCGTCATCTCTCTAATCACCAGTTCTCAGTCTGATTTTCCAGTGTGGATGGACGTTTTAAGTGGTAATTCTTCGGACAAAACGCATTTCCGTGATGTGATAAAAAAGTTCTCAAAAGAACTTTCTAAACAGAACGAAGATACATATTTTGTCATGGATTCGGCCATGTATACCGATGATAATGTTAAAGAGATCTCGCCTCTGGTCAAATGGATAAGCAGAGTTCCAGAGACCATCTCTGAAGCTAAAAAGTTAATAGAAGAAGCAGGCATTGAGGAAATGAGTAAAAGCAGCATTGAAGGCTATAGTTACAAGGAATATATGAATTCATATGGAGGAGTAGAACAGAAATGGCTGGTTATTTTTTCAGAGGAAGGTTATGATAGAGAGATCAAGACTTTGAATAAGAATATAGACAAAGAAAAAGATAAGATAGAGAAGCAATTATGGCATTTTATGAATAACGAATTCAACTGCCAGGAGGATGGAGTTTCTGAGCTTAATAAGCTGGTAGTGAAGTGGAAGTACCATAAAATTAATGAAATCAATGCTGTTGAAGTTAATAAAACGGGGAAGAGGGGAAGACCGAGAAAAGATATGCAGAGCTTAAAAAAGGTCTATAAGATAAAAACAGGGTTTGTGAGAGATGAAAATAGAATTGAACTTGAGAGAATCAAGAAGGGAAGATTCATTGTTGCTACAAATGATACAGGAATGGACAATAATGAAGCTTTAAAGGAATATAAAGGGCAACAGAGCGTTGAGAGGGGCTTCAGATTCTTAAAAGACCCTTTATTCTTCGCATCATCGATATTTTTAAAGAAACCACAGAGAATCGTGAGCCTTGGAATGGTGATGGTTCTTAGTTTACTCGTATATTCAGTTGCCCAATTGAAGTTAAGAAAGGCTCTGTCCGAACGCAGTGAAGCAATTCCGGACCAGAAAGGAAAACCGACCGCGAATCCAACGATGAGGAGAGTCTTTCAAATTTTTGAAGGAATTAGCCTGTTGATTGAATCGAGAAATGGAGTTGAGAACATTGTAGGAATGATGAACCTTAGAGAAATTCACAGGAAGATATTGGCACTCATGGGATCGAGTTATGAAAAAATGTATTTGTGTTAGGGGTATATGCGGAATGTGGGCTATAATGTCAAAAAATGAAATTTTGACCAGATACTGTTGCCATCCAATAGTAATGTGCATTATTCAAGCGAAAGATTAATATAGTAACAAGAATTGCATAAAACCATGGGATTGGTAATGTCCATCAAAGCCTTGTAAAATCAAACGCAACAAATCGCTATGTGTAGCCTAATTAACTTTGTAAATGACCATCTTGTTATTTTACGAAGTTAAAAAATATAAAAAAAATAAAATCTTTATTTCTCTTCAGTCCTGTGAAGTTCTTCAAGCAGGAGATCCTTTTCCCTCTTGAGTTCTGCCTCCCTGCGTGCAAGGGCTCTCATGGCTTCGGTTGGCTTCACAGATACAACGATTCTGTGCTTGCTTTCCTTATTGTATTGCATGAATCCGTATATCATATATACTATGAATGCCGCTGGGATAAAGAACAGCCATCCAACCGTAAATACCAGGAAGGTCTCTGCAGGGAAACTATAGGCCACTGCCATGAATCCCGCTGCCGCTGAGGCAGCCACAATATATTTCAGCCAATTTTTCATATTTTATCACCTCTTCAATTCAATATTAGTCATGACAATGTTAAAAAATTGCTTGCTAATACTTCTTGATAAAAATACGGTCAAGCGACACAAAAATCATATCATGTCTGTTATGATCCAATTCAGACAGATTACTTACTTCTCTGTGGTTCTGGCGCCAGATCATGCGGGATTCATGGCGCAGAAAAGACAGGATTTCTGGATCATGGTTCCATATACACTTCAAAACGTCATTTTTTCTATTCTTTGTCTTTCAATTCCATATATCGCAATGCAGTGTCGGAACCTGGCACATACAGAACAGAACATTATCAGACGATTTTTTAATGTTGTCATTGGATATGTTAAAATTGAGGATGATCAGTATGGAAAACCAGATAAAGTACACAATTGCTGTGGCAGCTGCCTTTATTTTCACAGTAGCAGCATATAATCTTCCGTCGGATAGCTTTTTCGCCCTGTTCGCAGCAGGATTATTCCTGATCCCGGCATCGTTCTTTATGTATCTTGTACATGCAGTTGGAGGGACGTAGAAAGTGGGATCACCGGGAGATGGAAACAACATGAAAGGAGGAGAATATGAACGTAACAAAACACATCTCCCTTGATGACGACAGCATCGAGAAGATGAAGCCGTACATGGAAAAACATGGAGGGAATTTTGGCAATGCCCTGAGGGAGATCATAAACATGGCAGGGAAGTACAGTCCGAGGATGAACTCATCAGCGACAGACCTGCCTTTATTGAACTGGACGCTCTCTGAGTTAGAGGGTACGCTTGTACCTGAGAACGTGCTGGATGAGACAATAAATCCTGCGCTCATTAATTCGATGACAAAACTTGAGGAATATCTCAAGCGCAGGTTCGATGAACTTGGATGGAATATTGACATCATCCTGAAATATGACAGCGATTCGTTCCCTGCAAACGTAATGCTTGAAATAAAAGGGTCTTCCCAGAGGATAAAGTTCGCTGCTGCCCTGATATCGCATTACCTTGTGAAGAACACACTTGAAAGATCCCCGCTTGAGATCAGGAATGCAGTCAATTTCAATGAATGCATCAAGGTCGAGCTTTCAAGAGCCGGTAAAAAGGAAGCGCAGAGAAGCCTGATCACCTTTTTTGGATCCAGGGATGAGTTTATGAAGATCATAAAGAACAACCCGATTTTCTGGAAGGCTATTATCAGCAGACATCTTTTGAGCAATTACAACATGGTCACTGTTCACAGGAATTATTTCGAGGACATGCTCGCCAACAATATACCGCTCGGAGAAATAACGATCGAGAACCTGGCAAAAAGACCAATAAAAGACATTCCATTAAAAGAGATGCTGTCCCTGATAAAAGATGTGTATGAAACTTCCAGGATCGCAGAAAGGGTGGAAATAGATGATGACTCGATAGCATTGTTCCACAATTTTAGAAATAAAGAAGCAATAGGAAAAATAACAAAGAGCCTTGTCATGCTTATGGAAGCAAATGGGCACTTATATGAAGCAAAATCAATGGCAAATATGATCATGCTGAAGCATCGTCCGGATGTTGGCATAAAGATCAATGAGATAGTGAACAATCTGAAAACAAGCCACAGCACAGTGGATCAGGAACTGATAATGTTCATGGCGTTTCTCAAAGGATTGAAGGATCTTCCAGATATCCCCCTATCACTTACCGCGCTTGGCAGAAGAATCGGAAAATACCTGATGCAGGAATACGAGAATGAAAACAATATCAGTAATTGGGACCTGGAAACATTCCAGAAAGCTTTAGAGATGATAGATTCAAGATTACATAGAGAAAGCGAATGGAAAATAGAAGGGAAGAATATGCTTTATACAATCAAGAAATGCAGTCTTGCAAAAGAAGGGAACAATTTTGACACGAATGTCTGCCATACTGCAAGGGAAACATTCAAAGGGGCACTGGATTATGCACTGGGAAATAAAACCGAATTAGAGGTTATGAAATTGGTTACTCATGGGGATAATTTCTGCGAGGTGATGATACGAGTACCATGAAGAAAATCCATCAAAGAGCATGCAAGCTTGCAGCTCTGCTCGTTCTTGCCGGGATGTTCCTGACAGTGGCTGATGCTCAGATAAGGAACGAGGACATCTCGTGCTTCCACTGCCATTCCAGCGAGGTAAAGGAGTTCGAGAAGAGCGTACACTATGACAGGAACATTTCATGCGCAGACTGCCACGGCGGAGAACTGAAGATCAGCGGAGCAGCGGTTTCAATAACCGCGATGTTTACAAATTTCACAGGAGTGCCTACGAAGACCAATATGACCGAATTCTGTTCAAGATGCCATGCAGACGCAGGCAGGCTGTACAGAGAGAGCATACACTGGAGAGAACTTGAAAAAGGAGTTGCGATAGCACCGGCATGTACTGATTGCCATGGAGTCCACAATATTCTGCCCCGTGATAATCCAGATTCACCTGTATATCCGGATAAGGTACCATTATTGTGCGCAGACTGCCATGAAAACCAGACCAAAATGAGCGCATGGTACTATGGGATTCAGACAGACAGGTTTGATACCTATAAGAAATCATACCACTACAAGGCGCTTCTGGTGGGTGGAAAGGGGCTTGCCATATGCTCTGACTGCCATGAATACCACGATGTAAAGAGCGAAAACGATCCAGCGTCTGCGATATATCCTGCCAATCTTCCGCAAACATGCGGAAAACCTGGATGCCATCCAGGTAATAGCGCACTGATCACAGGCGGAAAGGTACACGAAGGTCAGTCGGTTTTTCTGCTGTTCATAGATGCAAAAAAACTTGTGACTTATTTCTATATAATAATGATAATTTTCGAACTGGCTTTCACATTAGGGCTGATTTTCCTCGGTGTTACTTCAAAATACGAATTAAGAAGGAGGCATTAAAATGGGACTGCAATTCAAGAGGTTCACGCTTAACCAGCGCATAGAGCATATATTATTCTTTACCACATTCATCCTGCTCGCATACACAGGTTTCCCTTTGAAGTTCCCTGATGAATGGTGGTCAAGATTGATGATCGCATCTGTAGGCGGATTTGATAACAGGACACTGATACACCACTATTCCGGGCTGCTGATGATCGGCGTGTCGGTGTACCACGTGGTTTACCATCTCATCGAGAAGCCGCGCTTTGATATACTGTTCAACTTAAAGGACCTCAAAGACTTCCAGCAACAGATCAGGTATTTCTTCAGACTTTCTGATGAGCATCCAAAATTCGGGAGATACACATGGAAGCAGAAGTTCGAATATTTCGGTGCCGGGTTTGGGGCTGTCATAATGGGATTCACAGGATTATTGATGTGGAAGCCGTTCGAAGCGATGCAGTATTTTCCGATAGGGGTCGTCCAGATCGCCAACCTTTTCCACACATGGGAAGCTGTCCTTGCTTCACTTGCTGTGTTCATAGGGCATTTCTATGATGAGCATTTCGGAAAATTCCCGAACATATCCTGGGTGACAGGCAATATCTCTGAGGAAGAAATGCGCGAGGAGCATCCGCTTGAATATGAAGAGGTGATGCAGAACAAGGAAACCGATGAAGTGGTACATGAGACGGATGAGAAAAGAAGCATACTGGTACTGTTCGGAAAGATGGTGTTCACGATAGTTTTCCTGGCTATATGTATCTGGATGCTGTGGATATCATATCACGTGCTTGTCGAGGCGATCACCACATATTTACTCTGAGAGGATCAGGGCAGGGTGCTTCTCCCCTGCCTGATTCTTTCTTCCACCATGCGGTCTGCTGCAGCCAGGGTTGAGATCCCCTCAGACCTGGAGATATCGTAGATCGATCTCAGGCGATCGTATATCTTTTCTGCCATCCGGATCACAGTTTCTCTATCGCACCTCCCCATCTCATAAAGCGCGGAGATCAATCCACCTGCATTGATCACATAGTCTGGAGCATAAAGGATGCCTCTTTTCCACAGCTGCACAGCATGTCGGTCTTCTGCGAGCTGGTTGTTCGCTGCCCCTGCCACGATCCTGCATCTGAGAAAAGGTATGACCTCATCATTAAGGATACCGCCAAGCGCACAGGGCGAGAAGACCTCTGCGTCGATCCTGTAGATCTCATGAGGCATGACAGCAGTGGCACCGAGTTCCATGAGCCCGGAAAGTCTGCCCTGATCGAGATCAGTTATTATGAGCCTGGCACCTTCGGCATGAAGCATGCGAGCCAGCCGTTCACCCACTTTGCCGATGCCCTGGATCGCAATACGTATCCCCGCGAGGGAATCGCTTCCATACACCTCTTTCACAGACGCCTGAATTCCTCGAACCACCCCCAGCGCGGTGAGGAATGAGGACTGCCACTCCTCTTCCATGCTTTTCGGTGGAATGATGGTGTATTCTGTCTCCTTGTTCACGATCCTCATGTCCTCCGAAGATGTTCCCACATCCTCGCCAGTGAGAAACCTGCCGCCCATGCTCTCGACGAGCCGCCCGAATGCGCGCAGCAGTTTTTCAGATTTATTTTTCTCTGGATCACCGATGATGACAGCCTTGCCGCCGCCGAAGTCAAGACCAGCGGCCGCCGCTTTATAGGTCATGGCGCGGGAAAGGCGCAGCGCGTCTGCCAGAGCTTCAAGATCATCCCCGTAGGGAAGCATGCGCGTGCCTCCCACAGCCGGACCGAGAGTTGTGTCATGGATTGCTATGATAGCCCTGAGCCCGGAATCATCATCCCTGGCGTATATCACCTCTTCATAACCAGGTATGTTCAGTTTTTTAGTTGACATAAACACACAGGAATTCGTCAACGGTATAATAAAATCTACTGAATGGCAAAACAGAAATAGTTTGAACTCTGAGTAGAACACATGGTTGTCACCAAACACATCTCCCTTGATGAAGAGAGCTTCGGGAAGATGAAGCCCTATGTTGAGAAGCACCACGGCAATTTCAGTGCTGCTTTAAAGGAGATCATAAGTCAGGCAGGGAAATCAGGACTTCCGCCCAATTCCTCAGCCATCGACAACCCGCTGTTCAAATGGATGCTGCTTGAGGTCAACGGCATACTTATTCCTGATACCGTGCTGGATGAATTGATAAATCCCGTGCTGATGGATTCGATGAGAAAGCTTGAGGAGCATCTGAAGCACAGGTTCGAGGAGCTTGAGTGGGATATTGATCCTGTTCTGAAATACGACAGCGACTCCTCCCCTTCAAGGGTTTCGCTCGAAATGAAAGGGTCTCCACAGAAGAAAAGATTCGCTGCTGCCCTGGTATCGCAGTACCTTGTGAAGAACTCGCTTGAAAGATCCCCTCTTGAGATCAGGAGCGCGGGTGATTTCAATGAATGCATCAGGGTCGAGCTTTCAAGAGCAGGTAAAAAGGAAGCGCAGCGAAGCCTGATCACGCACTTTGGCGGGATGGATGAAGCAATAGGGACTGTGAAGAGCAATTCAGCATTCTGGAAGGCTGTTATCAACAGGCACGTTCTGAGCAATTACAACATGATCACAGTTCACAGGAATTACTTTGAGGACTTGCTTGCCAATAGCATTCCTCTTGGTGAAATAACCATCGAGAACCTGGCAAAAAAACCGCTCCAGGAGATCCCCCTGAAAGAGATGCTTCCGTTGATAAAGGAGGTCTATGAGATCTCAAGGATCGCAGACAGGGTGGAATTTGATAAGGACGCAATAATATTATTCCATAATTATAGAAATACGGATGCGATTGAAAAAATAAAAAAGATACTTGTCATGCTTCTTGAGGCGAACGGTCATCTATATGATGCAAGATCAACAGCCAATATGATCGTGCTGACGCATCGCCCGGATGTGGGCATGAAGATCAACGAGATCGTGGACAATCTGAAAACAAGCGACAGCAGTGTGGATAAGGAGCTGATAATGTTCATGACCTTTCTGAAAGGGCTAAAGGACATGCCTGATATACCTTTATCATTGACCGCTCTTGGCAGAAGGATTGGAAAATCCCTGATGCAGGAGTATGAAAAAGAAAAAGGTCTCAAGATCTGGAGCCTGGAAAATTTCAAAAACGCTTTCGAGATGATAAATTCCAGACTGCATATCGAGAGTGAATGGAAACTTGAGGGGAAAGATCTGCAGTACACCATCAAGAAATGCGGGATCACAGCTGAAGGGAATAAGTTCAATACATACATCTGCCGCACCATCCGAGAAACATTCAAAGGGGCATTGAATTATGCTTTCGGGAACAGGGCTGCACTTGATATCAGGAAACTGGTGACGCACGGGGACAGCCTGTGCGAGGTCGTAATAAAGGTGCAGTGACGCTGTCCGCTCTGGCATTCAGAAACCTTTAATATTGGCCGATCCCACAAATATACTGATCAGGTGGGTTATGAGTAGATCAACAACGTTCAGAAAACTTACCCGTACAATCAGGATCGCTTTGTATTGCGAAGAAAATAAAATCTCAACATGCGAAGGACTTGAGCAGGTGGCAAAGCTTGAGTCGGACGAATATCGCATCAGCAGGCGCAGGTTTATTGCAGCTACAGGCAAACTGGCCCTTGTTGCAGCGCTTGGGTCAGCGGCTTTGCCGATAGACCGTGCTTTTGCAGCTCCACCAGGCACGTCTGCAAGTATCGGGATTGTGGGGGCAGGTCTGGCAGGTCTGGCATGCTGCTATGAACTGAAAAAGAACGGAATAAATGCAACCCTGTATGAAGCAACGAATCGAGTGGGGGGACGCTGTGCCTCGCTTGCAGGTTTTTTCCCCGATCAGGTCGCTGAGCTGGGTGGTGAATTCATAGATAATCTTCACAAGACCCTGCTTGGATATGTTAAGGAATTCAAGCTTCAGGTCGAGGATGTTGAAAAAGCGCCTGGTGAAGTTTTCTATTATTTTAAGGGCAGGCATATTCCTGAGTCAAAGGTCGTGGATGAATTCCGTGCTCTTGTGCCTGCAATGCATGAGGATCTGCGCAAACTCACACCGCCGACTGCTGACAATTACACAGCCGATGACGTGAAGCTTGATTATACAAACCTCAAAGATTACCTGGAGTCACGGGGTGCAGGAGAGATCATAAAAGCAGCTATCAATGAGGCATATGTCGCTGAATACGGGCTTGAAATCGAGCAGCAAAGCTGTCTTAACTTCCTGCTTTTCATTCATGCTGACAGGAGGTCCAAGTTCAGGCCTTTTGGTATCTTCAGCGACGAAAGATACCATGTCATTGGTGGAAACCAGCAGATCGCTGAAGGTCTGAGCATGCGTCTTGGCAGCCAGATCAAATCCGAAATGCGGCTGATCAAAGCGAGAAAGACTTCTGCGGGTCAGATAGGGCTGACTTTCAGGCAGGGTATGACTCAAGGTGTCTTCAAGGAGGGCACAGCGAGTGGAAAAGCAGGTGCCAGTTTAAGCCTCGCGGTTCACGATGCAGTTGTGTTCGCGATTCCATTTTCAGTGCTTCGTGAGGTGGATATGGCAGGGCTTGAACTTCCTTCCTATAAGCTGCAGGCGATCAACGAACTTGTGTACGGTACCAATGCGAAGATGATGGTCGGTTTTAATAATCGTCCCTGGATTGCTCTGGGAAGCAAGGGCACGTCGTATTCAGATCTTGAGAACCACCAGACAACATGGGAGACAAATCCTGCTAATGCAACTGACAGGCATGCTATAATAACAGATTACTCCGGCGGGAAAAGAGGCGAAAAGCTCGATCCTTTACAGGTTCAGAAAGAGGCTGAACTATTCCTTAAAGACCTTGATCGCGTTTACCCCGGTGCGTATGCGGCTGCTGCACGGGATGAAAAAGGCAACCTGCGCGTTCGTCTGGCGCACTGGCCGTCAATCCCTTTTACCAGGGGTTCCTACACCTGTCCCCATCCCGGCTATTTCACAACGATCGCAGGCAACGAGCAAAAGCCTGCTGGCAATATTCACTTCGCAGGAGAGCACACGAATTCATTTTACGAGTGGCAGGGCTTTATGGAAGGAGCTGCGCTCTCAGGCATCCGTGCAGCGAATGAGATTCTCAAGGATATCAAAAGCGAGAGGCTGTAAATACTTCAGAAAGGCTTGATAACCCCTGGTGATATGTTACAAAGTCACACGACCCAGGGCTGGGTTTTGCATTTCTTTCCGTTACTTGATTTTTGATTTTCAATTCAGGCGCAGGATAATAATTGACAAGAATTGTTTTAGGGCTGTTTGAAAAGCTATTTAAAGTCTCAAATTCAATAATGAATCTGTGATTGAAATGGAAGCATTAGACATTCCAGAGGCTATAAATGAAGAGGTTGACATTCTTGTAAAGAAAGGATATTACCCTTCGAAATCAGATTTACTAAGAGATGCTTTCAGGGCTTTATTAAATACAAAAACAGAATTGAAAATTTCTCTGGCAATAGAACTGTATCTTAAAGGAAATATCTCAATTGGAAGAGCTGCTGAACTTTCTGGTCTAACAACAATAGAGTTCAAAGAGGTTATGGCAGCAAGAGGAATAATAAGAAAAACTGAAGGCAAGTCTGCTGCTGAGATGGATGCAAAACTTAAAAAACTAGGGATTATTTGATGTTTTTTGTAGACTCGGATATTCTCAGTGCTTTTGTGAAAGTCGGTGCTATCAAGCATCTGAAAGCGCTATTTCAAGAAATAAATATCTCTCAATCCATCTATGAAGAACTTGCGCGTGCTAAGCGTGCAGGTTATCCCTATCTGGATGATATTCTTACCGAAGTTGAAATTGTTCTCCTTTCGGAAGATGAATTCAAAGATTTCAGAAATTTATTGGAAAATGAAGAAGATTTGCATGAGGGTGAGTGCCAATTGATTGTATTATGCAAATCAAGAGAAGGTATTTTGATTACGAATGATAAAGCTGTAAAAAGATATTGTAAAATGAATAATATAGATTTTCTCGATTT
>Ga0209641_10003411_pt1 | contig 13335 bp, 9 predicted proteins | sample RifCSP16_1_FD_184022 | JGI IMG/M metagenome (GOLD analysis project Ga0209641, IMG submission 184022) | Soil microbial communities from Rifle, Colorado - Rifle CSP2_sed 16_1 (SPAdes) (version 2) | ecosystem: Environmental > Terrestrial > Deep subsurface > Rock core/Sediment | place: Rifle...
CCGGACCGGGGACCGCGGAGCTGGTGTTCACGCCGGCCAACGGCGGGGAGCGCGCGTCCTTCACGGTCCACGAGTTCAAGGGGCCGGGCGTTATCATGGGGATCCATAATACCGAAAAGTCCGTCAAGAGCTTTGCCCGGGCCTGCATCAACTATGCTGTCGGCGAAAAGATCGACCTCTGGTTCGGGGCCAAGGACACGATCTCGAAGATCTATCACGCCTTCTTCAAAGAGGTATTCGACCAGGAGGTCGGCGCGCGGAAGGCCGAGCTCGACAGGCTTGGTATCCGATACCGTTATATGCTGATCGATGACGCCGTGGCTCAGATCATGAAGGCCGAGGGCGGCATGCTCTGGGCATGCATGAACTACGACGGCGACGTGATGAGCGATATGGTGGCCTCGGGTTTCGGCAGCCTCGGGCTGATGACGTCGGTCCTCGTCTCGCCGGAGGGAAAGTATGTGTACGAGGCCGCGCACGGCACGGTGATGCGGCACTATTATGAGCATCTCAAGGGAAACCCGACGTCCACAAATTCCGTGGCGTCCATTTTCGCGTGGACGGGCGCTCTTGCGCGGCGCGGAGAGCTTGATGGGACTCCTGACGTGACGGCATTCGCCCGGAGGCTCGAAGCGATCGTGGTCAGGACGATCGAGGACGGGGTCATGACCAAGGACCTTGCCGCGATAGCGGAGCCGAAGGTGGATAAACATGCCCTCACCCGGGAATTTATTGATGAAATAGCCGCGCGTCTAACGCGGGACCGTGACGAGAAGAAGATATAAGCTGGATAATTAAAACGGAAAATGGCTTTGTGCCATCCGCGCGCAGCCCCTTCGCTCTGCCGCGCACGCGTGCGGTATATCGGATGGAGGTACAAAGCGATTCTGCTTGTCCCAGAAGCGGTTACGCTGAGTTGTGCGAAGGGCACGCCGAAGCGCGTCTCTCGCTCAAGGGCTGCGCGCTTTGAATTCTGGAGTGAGCGCACTCCCCGTCCCGCCAGAGCGGGACTGCAGGAAGCTTCAATTGATTAAATTTTGGAGAAAGTCCGGGATATAAGCAGTTGACAATATCTTTCCCGTCATGCTAAGATAATTTCATGTATCGTGAGGGCGCGGCATATGGCAGGTGAGAAAATACTGAGCATCGACGACAGCCCGACCGTCCAGCGGCTCATTGACATGATCTTGTCCTCGCAGGGTTATCAGGTTGTTCTTGCCTCGGATGGCGAAGAGGGGATCGTGAAGGCAAAGGCGGAAAAGCCTGCTGTTGTTCTCGTGGACTTCGTGATGCCCAAGATGAACGGCTTCCAGGTCTGCAAGACCCTGAAAGATGATCCTGAGTTCAAAGACACGCCCATTATCCTGGTGACGTCCAAGGGTGACAAGGTGGGCAGTAAGTTTGTGGATGTTCTCGGTATTACCGAGTACTTTACCAAACCATTTCAGCCGGAAGAGCTCCTCGCCAAGATACGCGAAGCCATAGACAAAAGAACTCCCGCTGCGCCCAAAGCCGAGGCAAAACCCCTGACCCCGCCTTCGCCGACCTCTTCGCCGCCCCAGCAGCTTCCGTCTGCGGGCCTTGAGGCCACGATCAGAGAGATCGTGGAGCGGACGCTCGAGGATTTCGTCAAAAACGCCCTTCCGGACATGATCCGGCGGGAACTCGGGAAAAACCAGTCCGCACCGAACGCCGGCATCAAGGGAAACCTGGCGAACTTCAGGATCATTGAAGTGATGCAGATGCTCGGCCTCCAGCGCCAGACCGGGAAGCTCGCGATCTCCCGGGGGAGCGACGATGTCGAGATATATTTCAGAGAGGGGGCTGTCGTGTTTGCGGCGTCGAACTGCGCAGGGGGGGCATCGGTCCTGGACGGGCTACTCAAGAGGGCGTGCCGGCTCAAGGAAGATCAGATCAGCCAGGCGCTTCGCACGGCGGAAAAGACCAGTGAGCCGATCGACGCTGTTCTTGCAAGAGAAAAACTGATAGATCCCAAAACGTTCCTTGACTGTCTGAACCGGTACACAGAGAATGAGATATACAAAGCCATGGCCTGGAGAGAGGGGAGCTTTGTCTTCGAAAAGGTTTCGCCGCCCGCTTTTGCCAATCCGCTGCGGCTCAAAGTGGACGATCTTCTCCTGGAGGGGGCCCGGCGCGCGGACGAGTGGATGCTTATCCAGCAAAGAATCCCGAATTTTACCATGGTGTTCGAGCCGCTGATAGGAAATGCGGACGAGCTGACGCGGCGAGGCATGAGCGATACTGATACAAAGGTATTTTCCCTCATTGATGGAAAACGGAGCGTTCAGGCTATTATCGACGTTTCCTGTCTCGGCGAATTCGATGTGGCGAAGAGCATGTTTATTCTCCTTTCCGTGAATCTTATCAGGAAGAAAAAATAGTGTTTTTATATATTGCAACCAGTGGGAATTATACAAAAACTTGACAATACCAAAGAAATATGTTAATTTCTAAACACTCGCTAAACACTCGTAGCGGGAGAGCGCAAAGGAGTGCAACATGGCCAAAATACTCATAGCAGACGACAGCCTGGCAGAGCTCCAGCTTTTCCAGGCAACCCTGCAGCCGATGGGCCATACCATCGTGACCGTCATGGACGGCGAAGCGGCGGAGGAGCGGGTAAAGTCCGATAAGATCGACCTCGTTATACTCGACGTTATCATGCCGAAGAAAAACGGATTTCAGGTCTGTCGGGACATCAAGAGCAACGAGCAATACAAGCATATCCCCGTCATCATGGTAACGTCAAAGGACCAGGAGAGCGACAAGTTCTGGGGGATGAAGCAGGGAGCGGATGAATATTTAACCAAGCCTTTCAAGCCGGAGGATCTGGTGAAGGCCGTTAAAAAATACATCTGACCCCAGCAGCTGGAGACCTCATTTGGCCGATATTGAAAATGACGTCACCGCCGAGGTGGTAGATGTAATACCGGAAGAGGAGATACGCATATGCCTCTTTTCAATCGGAGAGGATGTATATGCCTTGCCGATCGGCGAGTTGACGGAGATCATCCTCCAGCAGAACATTTTTCCTGTCCCCACCACCCCGCAGCACGTTCTCGGAGTAATAAACCTTCGCGGTAATATCGTTCCGATTGTTGATATACGGCCGGCCCTTTTTCTGCCGCAGCGCACCAGTCCGGGCCAGATCGCCCTTATCAAACACGGCAACATGGTTTTCGGCATTGTTGTCGACAGCGTATCCGAGGTCCTCTCGGTCCCGGAAAGCAGTTTCCTGCCGTTGCCGCCGGAGAGCGCGGCGCAGCCTGTTCCCGCCGGTCGCAATCGTTTTTTTAAGGCCGCTATCCAGCGTGAAAACAGCATGGCGGTGCTTTTGGATATCGACAGGCTCATAGAAGGGATAAGGCTCGCATGAGGTCCGGCCCTGTTTTGATGCGGTCAAGAAACGGTAAGGATTTGCGCATAACAACTGCCGGCTCGCGTTGATTTTCGAACAGGGGGAGGAGCCGGAACCCCCTCACCGAAGGAGTAACCCATGGCACTCATACAACCGCTGGTAAACAAGATCTTCTATCGCATGAGTATCAGGACAAAGATCGTGATAATGATTCTCGGCATGGCCGTACTCTTCGGCTCCGGGATCCTCTTCTTCATTAAATATCAGATAAACACTTCATTCAAGGAAGAAGCTGTCAGCAAGACCACAAATCTCGCGAAAAGCTTGAGCGAGAGGGTTGCTGAGCCGCTCCGGGCCGGTGATATCGGCAGGCTGCAGCTCGTCATCAATGAAGCCGTCAGCCAGTCGGATGTGCAATATTGCTTTGTCACAGACTCCACGGGCGGGGTTCTGGCGTCGTCGTTCCCGTCGGGCGCGGTCCCGGCGGAACTCCGGGGCGTGAACATGCTGAAGCCCGGCGAACCGTCCCGAAGTGAAAATTTTACCATGGCCGCCAAAGGCTTCCTGATCGATGTCGCCGATATAGCGACCCCCATCAGCGGCGGCGCCCTCGGCGTGGTCCATGTAGGGCTGAATATATCGCGCATTGAAGAGAAGATAGAAACTCTTCTCATGACCATCATGATCGTGGGGTTTGTGTCGCTCGGCATCCTGTCCGTCTTTACCCTTCTGTTCTCCTACATTATTGTCGCTCCGGTGCGTGACCTGATGAAAGTGGCCGAGTCGCTCGGCCGCGGCGATCTGACTAAAAAGGTCAGCGTGAGCACCGGTGACGAGCTCGGTCAATTAGGCGAAACATTCAACCGGACGATCGACCGGCTCCAAGGCCTGGTGCATACCGAGACCGACCGGGACAAGATGCAGTCGCAAGTCATGAACCTCCTCTCCGTGGTGAGTTCCGCCGCCGAAGGAGATCTTACGATAAAGGCCGAGGTTACCGCAGACGCTCTCGGGTCCGTGGCAGACGCCTTTAACCTGATGATCACCGGCCTCATGACGCTCGTTACTCACGCGAGCAATGTGGCCTTCGAGATACAGCACTCGACAACGGACATCCTTCACGCGTCCGAGCGAATGAAGAAGGGCGCGGAGCATCAGGCCGTTCAGATCCGGAACGCTTCGGACTCGGTGAACGCCATGTCCCATACGATACAGCGGATGGCGGAGAACGCGGATGCGGCCACACAGACCTCGCACAAGGCCACCCAGGCGGCCGTCAAGGGCGGCGCGTCCGTGACCGAGACCATGAAGGGGATGCAGCGCATACGGTCGGCCGTGCAATCCACCTCAAAGAAGATCAAGGGACTCGGCGAGCGCTCACTCGAGATCGGCGCCATCATCGAGGTGATCAACGAGATCGCGACGCAGACCAACCTTCTTGCTCTCAACGCGGCAATCGAGGCCGCGCGCGCAGGTGAGCAGGGCAAAGGTTTCGCCGTTGTGGCCGACGAGGTGCGGAAACTCGCCGAGCGGGCCGGGCGGGCAACAAAGGACATTACCGGCCTCATCAAGGGTATCCAGGTGGAAACGAGCGAGGCCGTGACGGTCATGGAAGAAAGCACGCGCGAGGTGGAAGAGGGAACCAGGCTGGCCGACCAGGCCGGTGCGGCCCTCCGCGAGATCGAACAGATCGTGAAACAGACCGCCGGTCTAGTGACGGACATTACCCGCGCCGCCGGCGATCAGGTGAAGGTAACGGAGAGCGTGGTGCGTTCCATGGACACTATTTCCAAGGTGACGGAGGAGACCACGTTCGGCGTTCAGGAGACCGTTTCCACCATCGGCAAGCTGGCGGAACTTTCCAAACAACTCACCGACGCTATCGGCAGATTCAAGCTGAGCAAAGAGCGTCTTGCCCAGCCGGGTGAAGCCCAGCGTCCCAGGGTCGAGAACCCTTCCCCACTCGCGGAGAACATCACCACGCGCGACGAGGAGATCAAACTCGGATTTATTGAATAGACCTTATGGCCGCGCCGTTCGACAAATCAGAGATCATAGATTTTTTTCTCGTGGAGGCGGGAGAGCACATTCAGAACCTGAATGCGGGACTCCTGGCCCTCGAGAAGGACCCTGTCAACAGGGCCACGATCGACGAGCTGTTTCGTGCAGCGCACACGCTCAAGGGCTCTGCCGCCATGATGGGGTTCCAGGGCGTCAGCGATGTTGCGCACAAGGCCGAAGACATGCTGGGCCAGTTTCGCTCCGGCTCGGTTCCTATCGTCAAGGCCACCCTGAACTTTCTTTTCGACACCGTTGACGCCGTTAAAATTCTGGTTGACGGGATATCGGCAAAGAATCCTGAAGACCCCCTCCTCATCGAGAGCATCACCCAGGCGTATAAAGACGTTCTTGCGAAGCTGCTCAAAGCGCCTGACGCGGCGCAGAAAAAAGAAGAGACAAAACCGCCCGTTCCCAAAGCCGAAGCGACCCCGAAACCGGCACCATCACAGCCCCAGCCCGTCCTGGAACCGAAAGACGATCTTGATATTGCCTGGGAAAAGACCTTTGATATTGAAAAAGAGCCCATAGCGGTAGAGCCCCTTGAAGAGGACATCGAGCCCCAGGGAAAGCACGAGCCGCCGAGAGAGGAGACGGCTCCGGCCGTCCAGCCGGCCCCTTCAGCGCAGGCCGATGCCGCGGCGCCGGAGCAGGGGTCTCTCCAGCACGACATCGAAGAGGCCAAGAAGCAAGGGCTCCTTGAAAAACGGGGGCTCGGGCGCCGGGCCATGGACGCTCCCGATGTGGAGAAACAGTTCATCCGCGTCAACATCGAACGCCTTGACAATCTCATGAATCTTGTCGGCGAGATGGTGGTGAACCGGAACCGCCTCGTGAAGCAGGTCGAGCTCATCAAAGAGCTCAGGGAGGAGATCACGTTCAGCCAGAAGCGGCTGATCAACGTGGTCAAAAACTTTGAGGAAAAGTATGAATATACGCTGAACTATCAGTCGCCGAGCCAGCCGGCTGTTGAGCAAGCCCACGATTTTTTTGAGCTGGAGTTTGACCGGTACGACGACTTCAACCTTCTGTCCCGCAAGTTGACCGAGATCTCGAACGATACGAACGAGATCATGACCGAGTTCGCGGGGTTCTTCGACTCATTCGAACTGGATGCCTCCAGGATATCGATGATCACGACCAACCTCCAGGACGAGATCACCATGGCGCGCATGGTTGAGATGGACAAGCTCTTTCAGCTCTTCCAGCGGCCTGTTCGCGATCTGACCCAGTCGGAGAACAAACAGGTGAACATGGTGGTTACGGGTGAGGACACCAAGATCGACAAGACCATCTTTGAGGTTATTTCCGATCCGCTGATGCACATGATCAGGAACGCGATCTCCCACGGCATCGAGACGCCTGAGGAGCGGACGAAGATCGGGAAAGACCCGTCGGGCTCGCTTATTCTGAACGCCCGTCACGAGGGCAACCATATCGTTCTCGAAATCCAGGATGACGGAAGGGGCATGGACCCTGTTGTCCTCAGGAAGGCGGCCGCGGACAAAGGTTTTTTAAGTTCGACCGAGGCCCAGGCGCTGACCGACGCGGACGCGATCAACTTGATCTTCAAGCCGGGGTTCTCTACCGCGGCGACGGTGGGCAAGGTCTCGGGCAGGGGCGTGGGCATGGACGTTGTCTCGAACCAGCTCGCGAAGATAAACGGCCGGATCGAGATCAAGACCGAACCGGGCGTCGGCACGAAATTCGTGATCCGCCTTCCGTTGACCCTCGCGATCGCACAGTCGTTGATCGTTAAGTTCAAGGACCAGGAACTGGCCGTGCCCATGAGCATTGTGGAAGAGACAACACGGTTCTCCTACAAGGATATCCAGCGGGTGGCGGGCGAAGAAATGGTGAACCTCCGGGACACGCTTATCAGGCTCATCAAACTGAACGATCTCCTGGGTGTCGGAAAGTTTCCGAAGAAGGACGAAGCATTCCAGCACCCGACGCTGATTCTCGGGACGGCGGAAAAACGCCTCGCCTTGATGGTCGAAGATATCGTCGGCAGGGAAGAGATCGTGGTAAAGTCGCTCGGAGAGTTTCTGAAGACCGTCAAAATGTTCTCCGGGGCCACGATCTCGGGCGAAGGCAATGTGCGGCTTATCATCAACCTTACGGCCATGTTCGGTGATGAGGCCCTTGGCGCGAAGGCGAGTTTTATTCCAGCAAAAGAGGTCCTGGCCGCCGAGACAGCCACGACCAGACGGAAGCCGAGGATCCTGGTGGTGGACGACTCGATCAGCATCCGGAAATTTGTGCAGCGGTTCCTCGATCGCGTGGGATATGAAGTGGACGTGGCCGCCGACGGCATGGCGGCGCTCGGCGCGCTGGGAAAGGCAAAATATGACGTGGTGATCACGGACCTCGAAATGCCGGTGATGCACGGCTACGATCTTATGGCCGAGATGAAAAGAAATCCCGCGCACGCAACTATTCCTATAATCGTTCTGACCTCACGGGCAGGAGAGAAGCACAAGCAGAAGGCCCTTGACATGGGGGCGCAGGACTACCTGGTCAAACCGTTTGAAGAGCAGGAAATGGTCAACGTGCTTAAGAAGATTTTAAGCGGCGCCGCCCTTGCAAGTCACGCGTAATCATTGTACAATAGGACATGGGCACGGAGACGCGTTTTCTGATATTATCGCTCGACGGGGAGGGCTATGCTATCCCCATTGCCAGGGTCGCGGAGATCACCGTGCCTCGAGAGATGCAGAGGAGCGGAGACCTCACCGAGGTGTTCGAGGGACAGGTTGAATTTCGGGGCAAGAGGATACCGGTGCTGAACCTGAGAAAGCTGTTCAAGCTGCCGGGGGGCCCGGGAAGCGTTTTGCTGATCGTGAAGAGCGGAAAGGGAGATATCGGGATGCTCGTTGACGCGGTGACGGAGATCCTTGATGCCGACAAAAAACCGCTCCCGATGCCGCAGGCCGTGTTGAATCCCTCTCTGCCGTACTTCCACGGGATCATTCGGCACAAGGGCAAACTGGTTCTGCTTTTGAACGAGGACGGACTGTTATGACAGCCGGCTACCTGCTCTTCCTTCTGTCCGGAAGGATCTTCGGTGCAGAGCTCAAGGGGGCGGTAGAGATCATGCCGTGGCGCCCTGGCAGGCGGGTGCCGTTGTCGTACTCGTATATCGAAGGGCTTATAGATTACCGGGGTGTTATTTACCCTGTCGTCAATCTTTTTCAGCGCCTCGGCCTGAAACCGCTGGAGCCCATGGGTTTTATTGCCGAGGGGCCTGCGCCATCCACAGCCCCGCAAAGCATCATTCTGCTCGAGGAGAATAAAATGGTGTTCGGTATTACCGTGGACAGTGTCGTAAAAATGGCAAAGTTTGATGAGTTGACGCCGGTTCCGCAGCAAACCCGCGGTCTTGATCCGCACTATATCAAGGGCATTGCGTACGACGACAACCAGGAGATCATCATCCTCGACTTTGAAAGGTTACTATTCCATGCCGGTTAAGATACTGCTTGCAGACAAGAGCATTACCATCCAAAAGGTCATCGAGATGCTGTTCTCGGGCAAGGAGTACGAGGTCACCTGCGTCAGCGACGGCGAGTCCGCCCTGAACGAGGCGTCAAGGGTCGTTCCCGATGTGATCCTGGCCGACGTCGACCTCCCGAGAGTGAACGGATACAGCTTCGCCTTGCGTCTCAAGCAGAAACCCGCGCTTGCGCAGACCCCCATCATCCTGATGCAGAGCAGGGACGATGTGTTCGATGAAGCGAAGGCAAAAGAAGCCGGTATAATCGATCATATCGCAAAGCCTTTTGAATCACAGGATCTCATAGGGAAGGTGAAAAAAGCGCTGACTGTCGCCCCACCCCGGCTCAGCGAACCGACGCCTCCTCTTCCGCGGCCCGCAATGGCTCCGGCAGCCGCTGCTGCGCCGAAACCGCCATCATCGGCCGTGCCGTCTGATATTTTTGATATTATTCGCGAGGCGCCCGAACCTGCGGCGATCGATACCGGGCCTGCCCCCGCGTTATCCCCTGATGGATCGGAGTATGAGGTTGAGCCTGTCATGGAAATGGAAGCGCCGCCGCTCGTCCATGATGCCGAGATGGTCCTGCCGGTGGGAGAGAAGGCAGTGGAAGAGATGCGCTCAGGCCTCGGCCTCGCGGAACGGCCCCAGCAAGGACTGCCCGAGCTTACGAGTTTTGAGACACTCGATGCGGCGACAGCGGGCGCCCGGGAATATATGCCGCCATCGATGGAACCCCCGCCGGTAATGCAGCTGTTCCAGCAGCCAACGGTCCCGGAGGAGGCGATAAAGGGCATTGCTGAAGAAACCATAGCGAGGATCGCGCGAGAGGTGCTCGAAAAAGTGGCGTGGGAAGTGATCCCCGACCTGGCCGAACGGCTGATCCAGGAAGAGATCCAACGGCTGAAGACGGGGATGTAAGAGCAAATTCCAAATCCCAGAATACAAATCTCAAATAATATCCAAATTTAAAAAATCCAAAGAGCTTGGATGTCCGGCAAGAGAAATTTATTCACACATTGGTGCATGGATTGTGGAAGTTTTGCCGTAGGGGACCCGGTCCCCTATTTTTTTATTCTTGCAGCGCAGGCCTATCGAAATTATTGATCTCATAATTTTCAGTGCGCAACATGAAGGAGAGCACTACTGATGTCGTCGCAAGAACTGTCCAAATCCTACGAGCCCCATGCCGTCGAGAAGACCTGGTACGACTTCTGGGTCGCGAAGAACTACTTTCATGCCGATGTCGACTCGGACGGCGCGCCGTTCTCGATCGTCATTCCGCCGCCGAACGTGACCGGCTCGCTCCATGTGGGGCACGCGCTCAACAGTACGCTCCAGGATATTCTCGTCCGGTGGATGCGCATGTCCGGGAGGAACGCTCTCTGGGTGCCGGGGACCGACCACGCGGGGATTGCCACGCAGAACGTGGTGGAGCGTCAGCTCGCGAAAGAACATATCGATCGCCACGCGCTCGGCCGTGAGAAGTTCATCGAAAAGGTATGGGAGTGGAAGAAGGAGTACGGCGGGAGGATCATCGGCCAGCTCAAGCGGCTCGGTGCGTCGTGCGATTGGCAGCGCGAGCGCTTTACCATGGACGAAGGACTTTCAAGCGCCGTGCGCGAGGTCTTTGTCACGCTCTACGAAGAGGGGCTTATCTACCGGGGAGAGCGGCTCATCAACTGGTGTCCCCGCTGTCACACGGCTCTCTCGGACATCGAAGTTGAACATGAGGACGAAAAGGGCAAGCTTTACCACCTGGCGTATCCTTTGAGCCACGATCACAACATTCGACTCACCGTGGCGACAACGAGGCCGGAGACCATGCTCGGCGACACTGCCGTGGCCGTGCACCCGCTCGACCCGCGCTATAAGGATCTGATCGGCAAGACCGTGGACCTTCCCCTGACGACACGGAAGATCCCGATAATCGGCGACTCCATTCTCGTTGACCTTGAATTCGGCACCGGTGCGGTGAAGGTCACGCCGGCGCACGATTTCAACGATTACGAGGCCGGCATCAGGCAGACGCCCCCGCTCCAGCGCATCAAGATGCTTGATGAAAAGGCCGAGATTGTAAACGACATCCCGGACGTACGCCTGGAAGCGCTCAAACAGATCGCGGGAAAGCCCGCCAAGAAGGCGCGCGGCATGGTGGTCGAGATGCTGAAGGAACAGGGTTTCCTTGTCAAGACCGAAGACCACAGCCATTCCATCGGCAAGTGCTACCGATGCAAGTCCGTGGTCGAGCCGTACCTCTCTCCCCAGTGGTTCGTCAAGACGCAGCCGCTCGCCGAGCCGGCGATCAAAGCCGTTGAGGACGGGCGGATACAGTTCTTTCCCAAAGGATGGGAGAACACGTATTTCGACTGGATGCGAAACATCAAGGACTGGTGCATCTCTCGCCAGATCTGGTGGGGCCACCGCATCCCTGCATGGTTCTGCGACGACTGCGGCGAGATCACCGTAAGCCGCACGGAAGTGAAGGCCTGCGCCAAATGCAAGAGCAAGAACATCCGGCAGGAGACGGACGTGCTCGACACGTGGTTCTCATCCGGCCTCTGGCCGTTTTCCACGCTCGGCTGGCCCGGGAAGACCAAAGAGCTTTCGACCTACTATCCAACCTCGGTCCTTGTTACAAGCTTCGACATCATCTTCTTCTGGGTGGCGCGTATGATCATGGTGGGGCTTCACTTCATGCACGAAGTGCCGTTCCGGCATGTGTACATCCACGCGCTCGTGCGCGATGCCGAGGGACAGAAGATGAGCAAGTCCAAGGGCAACGTCATCGATCCGCTCGTGATGATCGACCAGTACGGCACCGACGCGTTCCGGTTCACGCTCACGGCGTTCGCGGCCCAGGGCCGGGACATCAAGCTTTCTCCCGAACGTATCGAAGGCTATCGCAATTTCGCGAACAAGATCTGGAACGCGAGCAGGTTCGTGTTCATGAACCTGGAAGAGGGATTCACTCCGAACTCCGAACTCATTGCTCCGAACACATCACTCGCCGACCGATGGATACTCTCCCGCCTGAATTCGATCGTCAAGGACGTACAGTCCGCGCTTGCGGAATACCGTTTCAACGACGCGGCATCAGCGCTGTACCAGTTCATCTGGCACGAGTACTGCGACTGGTACCTTGAGCTTTCCAAGTCCGCCCTGGGCCGGGAAAAGGGCTCGGCTGAACGTAAAGCGACCCAGACCATGCTGGTCCATGTTCTCGAAACAGCGCTCCGGCTCCTTCATCCCATCATGCCATTCATCACCGAGGAGATATGGCAGAGAGTACCGAAGGGAGGAGGGAGGAAGGAGGAGGGAGGAAAAAGCACCATCGAGTCCATCATGGTTGCCCCGTGGCCGATCGTGGATGAGAAGATGATCAATGTCGAGATCGAGCGGGATATGCAGATGGTGATGGATGCGATCCTCGCCATCCGCAACATCCGGGGGGAGATGAACATCGCGCCATCAGTGCAGATTGCCGCTATTGTAAAAGTTGAGAACAAAGAACTTGGCGAGCATCTCGAACGAAGCTCGAATTACGTGAAGACGCTCGCACGCGTGAAAGAGCTTCGTGTCGGCGTGTCCGAGACCAAGCCCAAGGCAGCGGCAACGGGCGTGATCAAGGGCGCCGAGGTGTATATTCCACTGGAGGGGGTTCTCGATCTGACCCAGGAGCGCGACAGGCTGATGAAAGAGATCGCAAAGATCTCGAAGGATATCGATGTGTTCTCGCGGAAACTTTCGAATAAGGACTTCGTGGACAAGGCGCCGAAGGCTGTGGTTGAGAAAGACACGGCCAAGCTCGAAGAATTTAAAGTGAAGCGCGATAAGCTTGAGCAGAGCCTGAAGATGCTCGGGTAAAAGCCGCATGAATACCCATTTGAAAAATCTTATAGAAACTGCACTTTCCGAGGACATCGGTTCCGGAGACATAACCACCGAGGCGACTATTCCCGTGGACTCGACGTCTACAGCCGAGATGCTGGCGAAACAGGACCTTGTCCTGGCCGGGCTTGATGTGGCCGGAGAGGTGTTTCATTATCTTGATCCCAGGGTTCAGTTCACGCCGCTTGCCAAAGACGGCGATAAAATAAAAGCGGGCGCTGTACTTGCCCGGGTGTCGGGGAAAACGCGGGTCTTGCTTACCGGAGAGCGCGTGGCGTTGAATTTTCTTCAGCACCTGTCCGGTATCGCAACGTTGACCGCCAAATACGTTGAAAAGGTAAAGGGGTTGAAGGCTGAAATGTTGGACACAAGAAAAACACTGCCCGGCCTTCGCCACCTCGAAAAGGACGCTGTCCGCATGGGTGGGGGAAAGAACCATCGCATGGGGCTTTATGATATGGTGTTGATCAAGGACAATCATATCAAAGCAGCGGGAAGTATTACAAAGGCG
>Ga0209641_10003412_pt1 | contig 13335 bp, 14 predicted proteins | sample RifCSP16_1_FD_184022 | JGI IMG/M metagenome (GOLD analysis project Ga0209641, IMG submission 184022) | Soil microbial communities from Rifle, Colorado - Rifle CSP2_sed 16_1 (SPAdes) (version 2) | ecosystem: Environmental > Terrestrial > Deep subsurface > Rock core/Sediment | place: Rifle...
AGAGAGCTTCTGGAGTTATCCAAAACGTCTAAGTTACCACATTCATCCAATTCAGAGGAGTTGGATAGTCTATGCCAGAGAGTGGTAGAGGAGGCTCTAGTGATGGGGATAGTATGAGATTTGGTCTACACCCTTCGGTTGCCTACCCATAGTCGCGTAGCCCAACGGAAGAGGCAGCAGGCTTAAAACCTGTTGTGTTGGGGGTTCGAATCCCCCCGCGACTACCCAGCCCCTGTATCGCTCGGATCACCCCCGAGAACTGAAATAGTCTAAATATTCAAATCCTTTAGAGAAGATCAACTAGACTACCATACTTAATCACTATATGCTATACTTAGCAGTATGGCAATAGGTGATGATTTCAGTGTTGCAACCAATGGTAATATTAGGTACACTGGAAGCGGATCAAACTACACAGTTCTAGAATTACACAGATATTTGCAAGGGCTAGCAGATGATGCCCAGGCAGCCGGGGATGACCTAGTAGATATTACTTCCAGTACTCCATCTGATCGAAGCACCGATCAGATTATTACTTTAAATTCACCATACAATATTGACGATACCGCCGCTCGCCATCTATACGATGGCTCTATTACTCAGAGTGGTGGGAATGATGTCTACTCCGGTCTCAGGGTTGTAGGTACAGTAGTCTCTGGTACCGAGCCCATGATCGTTCAAGATAATAAGGTATTACCTCCATACTGGGGTACGGGTATCAATGCAGATGCAGCTAATCTTATTATCATGAGAATTCTAGTTAAGTCTAGATCCGGTGGAGCAGACATAGATGGGAAACGGATCCGTGTGCTCTCTAGAGAACTGGGGGATCAATATAAAGAGTTCCCAGTTACACTGGGACTAGCTAACTCTGTAGCTGCTATCTCCACAGGTGTAGATCTGAATAATGCCTCTTCAGACGCAACTATTCAAGGGTGGACATCCATTACCAATACAGAGGGCTTCCAGCTCATTGATATTGATAATAACGGTACACCAGAGGAGTACTATTCGCAGATTGATAAGGGATCCCAGAGTCTAAATGATGTGTATGAGAGAAGTAAGTGGATAACCCAGCGGGCCCATATAGCTGATAATGGTACCGATGTAGGATCCAACTTTGTAGTAGACAACGGTACTATTTTGGGTCAGGGCCAAGAGTTCTCCGCTAGACCACAAGCTGAAAAGCTTGTTGAGATGAGATTTCAGGTTAAGATTGGTGGGGGTGCTCCAACCGGAAATATTACCGCCGAACTGTATGACTCGAATGAGGCTTCACCAGCTATACCGACCGGGGCTCTACTGGCAACATCTGAGCCTGTACTCCCTACACTAATTACCTCCACTTATCAGGAGGTTATATTCCGGTTCAATGATAATGTTACCCTTACTGCAAACCAGAAATATTTCTGTGTTATCCGACATCCCAATGGAAATGCAACAGACTTCTTCCATGTTCGGGGGTTAGCTACCACTGGTGCAGACAACGGTAACCGAGCAGAGGATACTGGTACCTGGGCAGGAGCCGCAAATGACGATCTTTGGTTCACAGTTAAATCCTGTCCATTATGGCACTCGATAGCTGGTGAGAAATTTAGAGGGATCGATTTTGAGATCGTATATGACACCGAAGCTGGTGGACCATTTAATGAAGCTGTCGATGAGATCATATTTTGGGGTTCACAGGTTACATATGATGGGATCGCCGGTGGACCATTCCAGGTTGGAGAGTATGTAACATTCAAGGCTGATGGATCCAGCACGATCAAGAATGCTGGGAAAGTATTAAAACAAACAGCTACAGTTCTATGGGTTGCCCTGGAAATCATTACCTCGAACTTACTTGATAATGATGATATAACTGGGCTCACGTCTGGAGCCACTGCCAAAATTAACGTTACTATAACTGATCAGAACAGAACTGGTGGTGAGGGAATCCTACTTGCCTTGGATGATGATGGTACATCTGGAGATCTCTATATTCAGCTCATCTCTGGTCAGGCTCCAGTGGACAATCTTCCGTTAGAGGGGAGAACCTCTGGTGCTACAGCATTGGTCAATACCACTGTCACTGGTAGAACTATATCTCCAGAATTCATAGGAGCAACCACTGGAACAAACCTCATTGGTGCATATGGAATCGGTTTCCAAACTACTGATATTGGTGCATCAGATAAGTTCTTCGATCTCACTAACACCCAGAGAGTACCTCCGAACAACGTAACATTCACAGTTACTGGACTGGTGTCTGGTGAAGACAGAGTGCTCGTTGGGCCTAGACAGACGGGAGTTCTGGACAAGGACCAGCTCACACTTAATACTACACTTTCAGGGGCCGGAGAGACAGCCATAGTAGCTACAGCTTCTATTCCTACTGATACACCGTCTGATGGGACGGGGGGAAATACTAGATTACGGGTACAACTAAATACCGGTATATATAGACGACAGGCATATACATCATACACTGGATCTACATTTACTATTCCCTCCACCGATTACTCTGGAGCCAACCAAGCCACTGCTCCTAAGGATCTATTTATAGCCTATATAGATGTTTTAGCTGATGCGGCTACTGAAGCATACACAGCGGTATATAGCTCAGATAGAGATCTACTAGTTCGTGTGAGAGACGGGGGAGCAACACCAATCAAGACGTTTGAGACCCCAGCTACGTTTGGATCATCATCTTCATCAGTAGCAGCTATCAGGACTAGCGACGCCTAGAAAAAGTAGTCGTCCATAAAAAGACATGGCCGCTCCAGTATATAGCACGGACATGACCGATCTCCTACTGGACATGCCAAATACGACAGGTTGGACTGCTCTGGGAGGGGGTGCTTCTGGACTAACAGCTCCAGAGACGGACTATTTTATCCAGGGATCAAACTGTATTACTAAGGCAGCTTGGGCCTCTGCACTCAAGGGTATGATCTATGATACTGGATCTGGTATCACAGTACCCACAGACGGTGCAGTTTTAATGTGGGTGAACCACCTAACCCCGAACTCTACAAATACTAAAGCTAATGGTGGAGTAAGAGTAATTATAGGTAGCTCTGCCGCAGCCTATAAACACTGGTATGTTGCTGGGTCAGATACTAACGTATTCGGTGGATGGACTCTGGGGGCCGTGGATCCAAGCGTTACAGCAGATGCTACAACCGGATCTCCATCAGCCACTCTTCAATTCTTCGGAGCACTAGCAGACATGGTTGGAGGTCCCACAAAGGGTTCTCCATTTGCTATAGATGCTTTCAGGTACGGTAGATGTGAGCTTAGAAACGAATTTGGTGCTGTAGCTGATGGATTTGCTACATTTCTCGGAGCAAATAACTACGGTGATGATGTTACTAGACGCTGGGGACTACTATCTCTACGAAATGGCGCATACTATCTCTCTGGTCTGTTCGTAATGGGGACAGTCACCAATGCAGTTGATTTTAGAGACAGTAACCGTACAATATTCATACGTGACCATGATCGTGTAGCGGCAAATTTCAACGGTATAGAGGTACGCAATGCCTCTAGTAACATTGTCTGGACCAACATTATCATGCAGGCTCTTGGTACAGTATCTATAGGGCGCTGGATCACTACCAATAATGCTACAATAGCTCTTACAGGTTGCTCATTCACAGATATGGGCACCTTTAGCTTCGATACTGGTCTAACAGCCACCGAGACAACCTGGAGACGCTGTGGACAAATTACTGCTCCTGGATCCACTATTAAAAATTGTCTCATCACGGGCTATACTGGAGCTGCCGACACTTCTGCACTTGTATGGAATGTAAATCTCGATCCAGACGGTGAGCTTGATGGAACCACTTGGGAGAAAGGAACCGCTGCGCACCACGCAATTGAGTTTGGGACCAGTTCTCCCACAGCCATGACACTGAGAGGTATTACCGCTACTGGATTCAATGCAGCCAACGGTAATAATGATTCTACGTTTCACGTTAAAAGGACCTCTGGTGATGTCACCATCTCCATAATTGGGGGCACTGGAAACTTCTCTTATAAAACAGCCGGGGCTAACGTAACTATAGTACTTGATCCTGTTACAACACTAATTACTACGAGAGATCAAATTACTAATGCTGTTATTGCGAGCGCCCGTGTTCTAGTGGAGGCAGGGGACGAAGCGGGAGATCTTCCATTTGAGGAAGTGGTTACAATTACTAGATCGGGATCTGTAGCCACAGTATCCCACACAGCTCATGGACTAGTGAACAACGATAAGGTGGCTATACGGGAGGCTATTCAACAGGAGTACAATGGGGTATTTACTATATCCAACGTCTCCGCTAACGCCTATGATTATACAGTTAGCGGGGCTCCTGCTACTCCAGCCACGGGAACTATTAAGGCTACAGGAGTAGTTCTAGAAGGACTCACAAATGGGTCTGGGGTAATATCCGCCACGAGAGTATTCTCTGTAGATCAGGCTGTGCGGGGTAAAGCTAGAAAGAGTACAGCTTCTCCTCTGTATAAATCATCAGACTTCACTGATACAGTAGACAATATAAACGGACTAACTAAAACAGTGGCACTGGTGCGAGATGACTAAAAAGGATATAGACAGAAGTGACTATCCAGATCTGGTACCGGATCCTCTCAATCCACCAGATGGGTATAAAAAACTAGATTGCATAGAAAACAGACTAAAGTATCCGCCCAAAATAGCATGGGGACTTATCTATCAATCATGGTCAGATGAGAAGAAAATAGACTTTCTAGAGAAGTTTGGGGCATCAATGAATCACGCTGCTGATCTTCTACAGAATGAGCGTAATGCTCTTCTGAGGACATGTGATAACCAGGAGAAGCAGATAATTGCTATGGCCAAGGCAGAGGCTCTTAATAGAGACTTGCTACAGAGACAAATTACAGAGCACAACACTCAAATGCAGGAGCTTAATAAGACGGTGGTCTCTCTTCACCAAAAGGTTCGTGAGCAGGAAGCTGAAATTAAAAGGCTAAAGAGTGGCAATTAGTATAAATTGGGCTACGAAGGTCATCTCTGTACCCCAGGGAGACCTAACACCCATAAGTGGCAATCTCTATGAACTTAATACAGATACCTTCCGGCTCACGCTCAAGAGCCTTGAGGATGATGAAGAGGGTATGATATTTGATGATACCCATAGACATAATACAGAGGTAACACTTGCGGGAGTAACTTATGCTAGATCTATCGAAATTATAAATGGTTATACTATTACATTTGGGGACGGTGCATATAGAGTAAGATTAGTAGGATCTAATAATAACATCAGCGATGTAGCTAATCTCAACCAAGTATCCATTCTATCTCAAAATAGCGCCGGGCTAATTTCCGGGGTTGGGGGTATCGCTGACGCCGTTTGGGATGAGATTCTTTCTGGACATGTTACAGTAGGAAGTGCTGGGAAGAAACTATCGGATCAACTAACTGCCTCAGGTATATTCTCCCATGATATCTCGGGATACGGCACCCCTGGGACCTTTGGATACTATATTAGAATGATGGCTGGACTTATGCAGTCTAACTATGTTTTAGATCAAACTATATATAATGCCAGCGGAGTGTTAACCTCAGCTAGAATAAGAATTTTTCCTAACAGCGCCTCTGCTAGTGCTGCTACAAATGGTGGTATGGGTGAGGGAGAAATAGCATCTTTTACAGTTAGTGCCCAAGCGGCAGCTAATCTAGTATCTATATACAAGGTAATAGGATAATGAAGCTAAGTCTAAGCCTAGCCACCAAGGGAATTGAGGGAGGACAGGTCCCTATTGCCCAGGGAATGCTCCCTGCGCCAGGTGAACAGGTTCAGGTAGTCCAGCCCCCGGCTGTATCCACCCCCGTATATAGCGCCGTGGGAGGCGGTGGAGGAGCTAGTAGTGACTTCTGGTACAGAGAACTAACGAAACCTAAGAAGGCTGTAAAGCATTCTGAGAAGTTTCTCAATGCCATCGAGATTGCACTAGGGACCAAATCCAATGTTGAACCAACTGGAGCCATAGAATTCAGAAAGATTGATCCAGAAGTCAGACAGCTCTCCATAAATCCAAACTATATTCAAATAGCCACCCCACTAGTTAGCTATCTTGGGACCAAACTGGGCTCAGGAATCTTCACTGGAAAAGAGATTCTGGCCGGCACAACCATCTTCGGACTGCTATGGTTTCTCACCAGAGATAAACCGAAGTACCGATGGGGAACGAGGGTAGGCTCGGGAATCGCTCTAGCAGAGATTCTGATTCGGAAAATTGTAGCTTGACACCCCAGATTGGTTCTGCTACACTGTAGCAAAGCATAAAACTCCACAATGAGGGAACTCTCCCCCGTCTCAGTTCCCCCATTGCACTCCAGAACCCCCTTTCGGTGCCCGAGAGGGGGTTAGCTTTTGTGCAAGAATTGTGCCCGTCCGTACCTTGGCGTAACTTCTGCCATTTTCCGTAAACCGTTTTGAGGAGAATCGTAGAATGGATGAGTATACGCTAGATCAGATGAATGAACTCTCTCTTCATCTAGATTATGATATAGTCATTACTATTCGTAATGCTATCAGTTCCATTAATCTAGCTATCTCCATGAGATCGGGGGGTGCCCCTGAAGAGCATATTGAGATGGAACTATTGAAGGCTCGGGACAGTCTAGCTGAGCTGATAGGGATTGGAATAGAAGATGGACTTTTCTGATGAAGATCTAGATGAGTTAGAGCAGAGACGCTGGGGATATCCAAAGCCGGAGCCTGTTGCTCCGAAGGAGAAGCCGAAGGAAATTGTGATCAGACACACACTTTCTATTGACTGGTGGCCACCAATCTTAGTTGCTGTGCTAATCTTCCTTTGCTCACTGTGTCTGAATCATTGAGAAATCTCTATCCGAGCAAGTTCTCCATGACGAAAAAATTCAGAAGTGCTTGAAATCCTTCAAAAACCTAACAAGTTGTCCATGGATCTTCAGGGGCCTGATCTCAATGGTTTTCACAGCCTACAGATCCCGAAACCCCCAATTTTGACCCCCCAAGTTGTCCATGTATGATGTCTTTTCAGCTACTTCGGTGTTCATGGAACAAGTTGAGGAAGTGTATGATAATATTCAGGAATCGGGATCTGAAAAGTGCGCCTTTTGGGCTCAATTTCCGCAAGAAGTGTGCCAAGCTCCAAATGATTGGTCGGACCAGGATTTTCTAAGTGTCTGTAAACTCTACTCTGAATAGAGTAAGTAAGACTAAGGTAAGCCTCCTATTCCTTTAATAGGGACTTTGGAGAAGATTGGTTAAGAGAGTAAAAATTCTTCCTATATAGAGAGAGTAGAGGCAAAATCTTACCCTTACTTACTTTTCACGAGACCACTTTTTCTCCCTTGACATAACTCCCTGGATCCGGTAAGACCAAAACGAGGGCCCCGAATGGTCAAGCAAGTGATTGTAATTCGTAAAGATTTAAACATGCGTAGGGGGAAGGAATGCGCTCAAGCAGCCCATGCTAGTATAGCTTGGTTGACTAAACGTCTTGCACGTCTCAGGGATGGTCACGTACCATTCTACTATCCGGAGGATGGTATGTTTGGAAATGTATTGGAACTGTCTTCTATACAGAGAGAGTGGGTATTTGGGACATTTACCAAGATTGTCTGTCAAGTTCCAGACGAGGCTGAGCTGTACAGTGTATATCAACGGGCTCGTGATATGGATCTGGAGACCCACATGATCATTGACAATGGTAAGACAGAATTCAATGGTGTCCAAACACCAACGGCTTGTGCTATAGGACCAGATAAGGAAGAGGTAATAGATCTAGTGACTGGACACCTGAAACTATATTAGGGATAAAGGGACCTACTTTATATGACTAACTCTGCAAAGTGGCCTGAGTGGATGGTATCTATTGACCCTCAGACTCATAATCCTGCAGTAGCCCCGATGTGGCCCGGATCCAAAGCCTTTTTCTCTATGGCTAGGGTTCAGGGTAAAACTGTTTATGCTGAAATTTTCGGTCTCTACTGTAGTACAGAGAATGTTAAAGAGTTCCTTACACAATTTACTGATCTACAAACACTCATTATCCAGAGTAGTGAAGAAGAAGAGTATATTGCGGGTACCATAGGAGAGTATACCAGTATCTATCTTCATTTGACTGGAGGAGAGGAAAACTATCTCGATGTAACCATTCTCACTCTCTATAAAGATATTCTTGAGGCATTTAGAGAGATTAAGAAACTTAAAACTAAGGAAAAGGAGATTTGTGATTTCTATATAGTAAGTAGGAATATAAATGGGTTCCAACTTAGATCGTTAAATCAGCCAGGACAGGAAATTATTCCTACTAACTATTCTCCATTGATAGTCTCTCAATTCAATCAAGCTGCGGAGATTCTTAAGTCTAAGGAGCCTAAAGGGAGACTGGTAATCCTTACGGGTTCTCCTGGAACTGGCAAATCACATATGGTCAGGGGGTTTGTTCACACTTGTTCTGGACAGCCATTCGTGATTGTCCCACCACACCTGGTTGTACATCTATCTGACCCTGACTTTCTAGAATTCTTGATGAATACAGCCAGTGACTATGAAAAATTGACACTCGTTATTGAGGATGCTGACTCTGTGATGGAAAATCGTGCTATTGATAATATGTCTGCGATCTCTACTATGCTCAATCTAACCGATGGTGTGCTAGGAGAGTCTATGGATCTCAGGGTTGTGGCCACTAGTAATACGAGTGTGGGTAAAATCGATGAGGCTCTAAAACGCCCTGGCCGTCTTGCCTCTCATATCCATCTTGGTAAACTGAGCCAGGAGCAGTCACAGGGAGTCTTGGACCGTCTCTGTGGGAAGACTCTCCCCGAGAAGCGGGAGTATACGTTGGCTGAATTGTATCAGTTGGGAAATGGAGGAGAAGGGTAAATGTTATTTATATTTGAATTAAGTATAATACTTATGCTTAGCATAGGTATACCCTTTACTGTGAGTAGTCTTGGATGTGTGGTTGGTACTGGACATCTCCCTGTAGATTTCCATAAAAGACTCAAGGAACTGGATTGGGAAATCTTCTTGTCCAGAGCAGAAGGGAGAAAGAATAGTAGTTTCCATACTACTATGTATTCTATGGTCTATGTCTCTATTCCTTATCTGGAGATATCTGTTTAAGGGACTAGTTAGTGGTACTAGAGGAATAATATCCTGGATCACTTGGCGTGTACGTGGTTTTCAAGAGGTGAAGATAGAGCTACCGGAAGCTAAAGTGGTATCTAAATACTAAAGTGGCAACTTAAATGTCAAGACAAAAGCTCCCAGGTGTCGGTGTTGTAGTTGGACGCTTTCAGGTACATAGGCTCCATGAGGGCCATAGATTAGTTCTTGATCGTGCCAATTGTCATCAGAAGATGCTCGTCTTTATTGGTATTCATCCAGCACTGGTCACACCGGAGAATCCGTTGGATTTCCCCACCCGTCAAGCTATGATTAGAGAGTCTTATCCAGATGCTACCATCATACCACTACCGGATCAGCCCACTGACGCTTTCTGGAGCCAGCAGCTCGATGGACGTATTAGGGAGTATAGTCCTATTGGAAGCGTCACAATATACTGTGGTCGGGATGGGTTTCAACCACACTACCTTGGGGCGTATAGAGTACTGGAGACTGAGGATACTCTAGTAACAAGTGGTACTGAGATCCGTAAGTCTATAGGTGAGAGAGTACTAGCTAGTGAAGACTTCCGGGCTGGTGTATGCTACGCGGCCTTTAATCAGCGTAGCCGTGTATATCCAACCGTGGATATTGCTATGACCAGATGGATTGGTGAAACCCTGGAAGTTTTGACAATCACTAAACGGTCAGGTAGACACTTTCCGGGAGGCTTCATAGATCCGAGTGATGAGAGTGCTGAGATGGCTGCCGCTCGTGAGTTGCAAGAGGAGACTGGGCTCACTCCAGCCGAAGGTGTTAGAGGTATGCATTTTATATGCTCCCGGAGAATTAAGGATTGGAGAGATACAGCCAATGATCGTATTTTGACGGTATTCTTTCACTGTGCTTATAGTTTCGGGATGGCCAGAGCAAATGATGATGCTGATACTGTAGAGTGGCTATCCCTCAATGAATGGTTATCTAAGAGGGATGACTGGGGTGGAGACCATGCCAAGCTTGCTTCAGCACTATTTCAACAGTCACTATTGAGGAGACTTGTATGAATAATATCTGTTTACTATCAGATAGCTACAAGGCCACACATGCTGTTCAGTATCCGCCCGGAACCGAGCATGTATATTCCTACTTTGAGTCCCGTGGTGGTAAGTTTAATGAAGTGTGCTTCTTTGGTCTACAGTACTATCTTAAGAAGTACCTAGCTGGGATCCGTGTTACCCAGGAGATGGTTGAAGAAGCCTATTCAGTGTGGGCAGCCCATTTTGGCAATCCAGATTTATTCAACCGTGCTGGTTGGGAGTATATTGTCAATCATCATGGTGGAAGGCTCCCAGTCTCGATTCGAGCAGTTCCAGAGGGAATGGTGATTCCTACCTCGAATGTACTCATGACTATTGAGAATACCGACCCCATATGCTGGTGGCTAACTAACTGGTTGGAGACTCTACTAGTACAGGTCTGGTATGGTACCACCGTTGCTACACTGTCACGAGAGATGAAGAATCTTATCCGTACCTTTTTAGTTGAAACAGGTACTCCTGAAGATGTGGATTTCAAGCTCCATGATTTTGGCTTCCGTGGAGTCTCTTCGGTGGAGTCAGCCGCGGTGGGAGGGGCTGCGCACCTTGTCAATTTCAAGGGGACGGATACGATTGTGGCTACAATGCTCACACGGGACTACTATGGTTCTAAAGAGATGTCCGGGTTTTCGATCCCGGCATGTTATGATGACCAAACTGAGATTTTAACGGATTTGGGATTTATCCCATTTCCACAGTTTATAGAGGGGTTGCACGTTGCACAGTATACAAAGGATGGCACGATTGAGTTTGTGAGGCCGGTAGAGTTTCACTCAGGCTTGTATGAAGGAAATATGGTCCAGTTCAATACAAGCGGCAAGATCGGTACTGTTGATCTACTTGTCACCCCAAACCACCGAATGATTCGACGTAGTATCGCCACGGGAGAGATTGAGATCTTTCCTGCTTCTGATGTGAAGTTTTCACAACGTAATCAGTGGATTCAGGGAGGTAGTGGTACTGGTCCGCTTAATAGCTTTACCCCACTAGATGTATTGCGGTTTGCTTTTCAAGCTGATGGGAGCTTCGTTAACCGAAGAGAGGCATATACTGGTGCAAGAACTGGCTGTAAGCCGATCCGTTTTTCACTAAAAAAGGAAAGGAAGATTAAACGGCTGCGCGAGATTCTCACTGTACTCAAATTTGATTGGACAGAGTGCCGTACTAATGACAACTCTATTCACTTCTGGATTAAGGTACCGATTGATATTGAGATGAGGAAGGATCTTTCATGGGTACCAATCTCTGGGATTTCGAAGCAGTGGTGTATGGACGCATTGACTGAGATCGCTAAGTGGGACGGCCAGAGACGTTTCAAGACAATTATGTTTCACTCATCTGACCGCCACTCGGCAGACGTGGTACAGGCATTGGGTGTTCTTTCTGGCCACCGTGCTACACTAACATCATATGATGATCCACGTGGTGATCGACAGGTACAATATACAGTGTTTGTTGCGTTGAGCACTAATTCACGAACAGGGGTGGGGGTTCAAAAAGGGACACTCAAATACAGTGGAAAGGTATATTGTGTGACTGTACCAAGCGGCATGGTTATTGTCCGCCGTAATGGTTGTGTGTCTGTGTCGGGTAACTCTGAACACTCAACAATCACAACCTGGACCAGGGACGGTGAGTTGGATGCCTACCGTAACATGCTTGACCAGTATCCGACTGGGCTTGTTGCTTGTGTGAGTGATAGCTATGATATCTTTAACGCTTGTCGAGATCTTTGGGGTACTGAGTTACATGATCGTGTACTAAATCGTAATGGTACTTTGGTCATTAGACCTGACTCTGGTGATCCCCCCCAAATGGTGTGTGAAGTGCTATCAATTCTATGTCGCCAGTTTGGATACACCCGTAACTCTAAGGGCTATGATGTGCTACCTCCACAGGTGCGTGTTATCCAGGGTGATGGTATTGGTTATAATTCAACCATGGAGATCCTTATGGCAATGAAAAATCGGAGGTTCTCGGCTGATAATATAGCCTTTGGGGTGGGTGGTGGGTTACTGCAAAAACTTAATCGTGATACACAACGGTTCGCATTTAAGTGTTCAGCGGTTAGAGTCAATGGCTCCTGGAGAGATGTGTATAAGAGTCCAGTGACCGATCCAGGGAAACACAGCAAGGCAGGACGGCTTAAGCTCGTGCGGTACTCTGAGGAGTTAGTTACGTGTAGTCAAGAGGTGAGCCTGGACGATCTTCTTGTTGAGGTGTTCCGAAATGGAGAACTGATGAGCGAGACTACATTTGACGAAGTTCGGGAAAGGGCTAGATTAGAGTAGAGGAAAATGGTACCTTCGAAGTTAATTCAGGAGTTAGATGTTTGCCGTGGGCACGTTAAGGCTCTCACGAATGTTCTAGATTGGTATTCCGATCCAGATAATTGGAAGGGAACTCCAGCTCCGGTCTGGACTGACTTAGGTAAGCAGGCTAGAGTTATTCTAAGTCTACTGTATGAGCACCCAAATAAGTGGGAGGAGTATATAGACGCTATAAGGAAAAGAAACGAGGACACATGATAACGGAAACGGAAGAAGTCTCTAGAGTGTATTATCCAATTTATCTTAGGAATTTGCACCAATATAGAACAAGTCCAGATAATGATTATGACGGGGGGTGGTGGTTCCGTGTTAGTACTCCTGTATATGAGGACTATTCATGGTTCGATATTCCTACTACGAGTATCATGGAGACCAGGGATGGGCAGGTGCTCGTTAGGGCCAACACTATATATCTAAATCGTGGTATGGTGAGTATAGAAACTCCATCTAAGGAAGAGAAACCTTTGGTTCTAGAAAACCCATATGGCTTCTCCCGTAGAGTTGAGACAGTATGGGTACCGAAGGATGGTGGCCCAATGAAACCATTTTCTTGTATAAAGTCCAAGGTTCTAAGTAAGAACCATAACCTAGTAACTTGTCAGGGTGACTATCTAGAAGATTGGGAGTAAAAGATGATGAAAATTGAAACAGAGAAGGATTTTAAGAAGTACTCTAAGAAACTCAAGAAGTTAGTAGATGCTGCCCTTGAAAACGCAAGGAAGAAGGGCTATGTACTAGCTCAGGGCTATTGGATCCAGAATAAACCTCTGAGGGATCGGGACGATG
>Ga0209641_10003415_pt1 | contig 13331 bp, 13 predicted proteins | sample RifCSP16_1_FD_184022 | JGI IMG/M metagenome (GOLD analysis project Ga0209641, IMG submission 184022) | Soil microbial communities from Rifle, Colorado - Rifle CSP2_sed 16_1 (SPAdes) (version 2) | ecosystem: Environmental > Terrestrial > Deep subsurface > Rock core/Sediment | place: Rifle...
GACCACGATATCGTGGATACGGCGGGCGATTGCCACTTTGCGCTCAGGTGTCTTCGCCATTCCGCTCTCATCGATCGTCAGGGCGATCACGGCCGCGCCGTGGGCCCGCGCCAACGGCAGAACGGCGTCGATCTTCTGCCTGCCAGACTCAAGATTGATCGAATTCAAGAGACAGCGCCCGGGAGCGGCTTTGAGGGCGGCCTCCATCACTTCCGCTTCGGTCGTGTCGATCACCAGCGGGGCCTCAATCCCCTGGGCCAGTTTATGAACGACCGTCCGCATCATGTCGGCTTCGTCGGAGCGCTCGGTCAGAGCCACGCAGATGTCAAGTGCGTGCGCGCCGCCTTCGACTTGATCTCGGGCGAGCTCGAGCACAGTGTCGTAATCCTCGTCCAACAAGAGGCGCTTGGCCCGACGCGAACCCTGTGTGTTGATCCGCTCGCCGATCAGCAAGGGCGGCGGCTCTTGCCGGATGGGGATGGCGCGGATCGCCGAGGCTAGATTCGCCGCCGCCTTCGTCGGGCGCGCAGGCTGCGATTTGGCCTGCAGGGCGTCGACCAGGAGCTTGATGTGATCGGGAGTCGTCCCGCAGCAGCCTCCGACGATGCTGATGTTGTACTTCTCAACGAACTCGACCAGGTCGGCGGCGAAAGGCTCGGGCTGCATGGGATAGACCGCCTCGCCGTCTACGTTCAATGGAAGCCCGGCGTTGGGAATGCAGGATACCGGCAAACGCGAGAATTCCCCCAGATAGCGGATCGGCTCGCGCATGTGCTCGGGTCCGGTGGAGCAATTGAGGCCAATGACATCGATCTGCAGGCGCTCGAGCGAAGCCAGCGCCGCCGAGATGTCCGTGCCAAGGAGCATCCTTCCGGTGGTGTCCAGGCTCACCTGGACTTGCAGAGGCAGACTCCGTCGGCACTCGTCGAAAGCCGAGCGGATCCCCGTGATCGCCGCCTTGACCTCGAGGAGATCCTGGGAGGTTTCGAGCAGGATGAGATCGGCGCCGCCCTGGATAAGTCCAGTGGCCTGCTCGCAGAAGATCTCAGAGAGCTCGTCGAATGTGATATTGGAGAGATCGGGGTCGTCGGCCGAGAGGAGCTTGCCCGAGGGGCCGATGGACCCTGCGACGAATCTTGGCTTGGCGGGTGTGCTGTATTCATCGACCAACCCTCGGGCAAGGGCGGCCGCAGCCTGATTGATCTCGACCACACGATCATCCAGGCCGAAGTCGGCCAGGGTGATCCGGTTGGCGCGAAAGGAGTTGGTCTCAATCACGTCCGCGCCGACCTCAAGGAAGGAACGATGAACACGCTCGACGAGCTCCGGCTTTGAGATCACGAGGTAGTCGAGGCAGCCCGCGTAGGTCTCACCGCCGAAATCCTGCGGGGTCGGCTGCATTGCCTGCAGGCTGGTGCCCATGGCTCCGTCATAGACCAGCACCCGCCTACCGAGTTGGTCGAGAAAGTCTGCCCGAGACTGAACCCGCTCGTTCAAGGAAATCTCCTTCTCCACTGCCTGCGTCATGCCGCTGCGTTCGATGTTCGTGCCGCCGAAATACAAACAGCCCCTTCGGGAAGAAGAGGCCGCACGACGACAGCATTTGTCATCCCTCATCTTCCAGAAGAAGTACAGCTGGGCTGCACCTTCTGCCGGAGTTGGCACCTTCCGCATGCGGCGACTGCCGCTGCAAGAGGTTGCCGAGGCTTCACAGGGCCGGTCCCTCCGCCTCTCTGGATGAGCGACCCGGGAGCTTGGCGCCCGGGCTGGTTGTGCGCGGCAGTGTATCACGGCCTTTCAGAGGTTGTCAACCGATCCCTAGGTGCGGGGTGCATTCCGATTTCGTGAGCACTGGAGCAACCTGCCTGCCCTGGCTTGCCTGTCCTGGCCGGACAGGCCAGGGCTGCTTGGGCAGGCAGCGTGATTGCCTCCCCTCAAATACCAACTTTCTTGGAATGCACCCCCTAGGTGCGTTGACGCTTGATGCCAGCTGTGCTATCCTGGTTCACTGACCATGTGGTCCGGTTTGTCCTTTGCACCTGCTTGAGCCTGTGCCGCGCTTATGACGCGCCGGGCTTTTTTCTTTGAGTGGGGCAGGCCCCCGAATCGTGTGTACCGCAGGAGGAACCGATGGAAGCGAACCGCCAGACCGGCTCAGTCAAGTGGTTCAGTCGGGTCAAAGGGTATGGGTTCATCGCACCGGACGAGGATGAAAAAGAGATCTTCGTCCATTTCACCGGTATCGAAGGGGAAGGGTATCGCAACCTCGAGCAGGGGCAGCGCGTGAGCTTCGTTGTCGAAGACACACCTAAAGGCCCCCAAGCTGTCTCCGTCCGGGGCCTCGAAGTCAAAGAAGACCTCAGTCCGGATCCGGCTGCCTGACACAGGTACCTGAATATCTGACCGGCCCAGCCCGCCCGGCTGACACTGACGACTATCTCTCCCGGGATTGCTGCCTCGCCAACTGAGGGTTGCATCTTTGCGCTGGCCGGCACTTTTTCAAACGCGGGCTGAGCCCTCAAATGACTTGTCATTACACGACATAGACGATTTCCGGCCCATCGATCGCCTCTGCTAGAATAGCGACATGGGTACACTCTATCTGGTGGCGACCCCTATCGGCAATCTGGAAGATATCACCCTGCGGGGCCTGCGGGTATTGCGTGAAGTGACTCTGATCGCCGCAGAAGATACTCGGCAGACGCGCAAACTCCTGGACCGACACGATATCCAAACGCCGCTCGTGAGCTATCACGAGTACAACAAAGAGAGCCGCAGCGCCGGGATCCTGGATGCGCTGAAGCAGGGAGATGTCGCGATTGTTTCTGACGCCGGGACTCCGGGCCTGTCCGACCCGGGATATGAGTTGGTCCGATCTGCGATCGCTGCCGGCTTCACGGTCTCCCCCATTCCCGGCCCGTCGGCGCCCGTTGCGGCTCTGGTGGCCTCCGGACTTCCGGCGGACGGCTTTGTTTTCGTGGGCTATCTGCCGCGCCGATCTGCAGATCGCCTCCGCCTCCTCGCATCGTTCTCTCGAGAAAAGAGGACCATAGTCGCTTTCGAAGCCCCTCATCGGCTACGCCGGTCGCTCGATGACTTGATCGCGACGTTTGGCGAAGGACGCCAGGCAGCTGTCTGCCGAGAGCTGACCAAGATCTACGAAGAGATCCTACGTGACAACTTGGGCGGGATCAGAGATCATTTCAACCGTGTCGAACCCCGGGGCGAGTTCACCTTGGTGATCGGCGGATCCCCGGACGGCACGGCCTGGGAACTGACCGAGGTGCGCACTGCTCTGGCGGCGAGATTAGAAAGTGGCATGAGCCCGACCCAAGCCGCCCGGATCGTGGCCGCGGAGTCCGGCTGGACGCGACATGAGGTGTACCGCCTAGCGGTGGAGGGAAGATGAACCTGGACGACCTGGAGAGACTCCGCAAACTCGATCCGGGGGGGATGTTGGGCCAGATCAATGGCCTCCCCGACCAGCTTCAGCGAGCATGGTCGCTCGGCCAGAGCCTGCCGCTTCCGGAATGGAAGGGGATCCGGCAGGTCCTCGTGGCGGGGATGGGCGGATCTGCTATCGGCGCTGACCTGCTCCGTTCCTACGCTGAACCGTTGGCGCGTGTTCCAGTGAGCGTTTGGCGGGGGTACGACCTACCGGCATGGGCGACCGGTCCGGAGACTCTCGTGGTGGCCTCGTCTCACTCGGGGAACACAGAAGAAACGTTATCCTCATTCGATCTCGGGCTGAAGCGGGGCGTTAAGCTGCTGGCAGTCACTCGGGGTGGGGAACTGGGTTCAAGAGCCGAGACAGCCGGCGTCCAGATCTGGCGCTTTGAGCACGATGGCCAGCCCCGTGCGGCGGTCGGATTCTCCTTCGGTCTCCTCTTAGCGGTACTGGTGCGCTCGGAGCTACTGCCCGACCCTTCGGACGAGCTCGCCGGCGCCGTGCGTGACATGAAGGCCCAGCACCAGTCACTCAAAGCTGAGTCGCCCGTTTCTGCCAATCTGGCGAAGAGGATGGCCGGCCAACTAATGGGGCGCTGGCCGGTGATCATCGGCGGCGGATTGCTCGCGCCGGTCGCGCGCCGGTGGCGGACTCAAATCGCCGAGGTGGGCAAAGCTCTAGCCCAGTTCGAGGAACTGCCCGAGGCCGACCACAACATGGTTGCCGGCGTGATGCAGCCTGAAGGGCTGATCGAGCGGGCCATGGTCGTATTCCTCAACGCAAGTTCCGAGCACCCGAGGCTGCAACTCCGCACACAAGCGACGCGCCACGTCATGATGGTCGAAGGGTTCAACACCGATGTTATGGAAGCTCAAGGGGATACTCGCCTGGCTCAACAGTGGACCAGCCTGTTGCTTGGCGATTTCACTTCCTTCTATCTGGCGATGACATACGGCGTCGACCCAACACCCGTGCCCTCGATCGAAAGCCTGAAGGCAAGATTGAAGGAAGGCTGAACACCCCGGCCGCGGCCGAGGTGTCTCACAATCACAGCCCCGGTCGAGATTCCTGGCAGGTATAATCGCTTCGTCATGTTCCAACCTTCACGCCAACGGCGCATCGCCACCCCATTGCTGGGCGCCGCTGGGCTCTTTGCCGGTCTACTGGCGGTCGCTTTATTCGCTGCCCCTCGCGTCGCTGAGGTGGCTCCTCCGCCGGCCAGCCGGAATGTCCCGGCCGGCGCTCGGATCAGCCTGACCTTCAGCCGGCCGATGGACAGAGTCTCCGTCGAGAGTCGCCTGACGGTCGATCCGCCCCAGCCGGGAAGCTACATATGGGAAGGGACGACACTCACCTTCCGCCCTGAGGTTCCGTGGCCCCCCGGCACGACGGTCGAAGTGCGGCTGGCCGCCGGCGCGCGATCGACCCGTTTCCTGCCGATCCTTCAATCCCACACGTGGTCCTTCGTCATCGGTGCCCCTCGGATCGCTTACCTGTGGCCGGCCGACGGCCCGGCGGATATCTACGCCCGCTCTCCAGATGGTGGGGAGACTGCTCGATTGACAACTACGCCTGAGGGCGTCCTTGACTTTCGGTTGGACCCCGGGGGGACACAGATGATCTATGCGGCAGCCAGGGCGGATGGGGGATCGGACTTGAGGCTCCTGGATCTGGCCACCCGACAGGATCGTCTTGTCTACAGTTCGCCTCCGGGGACGCTTTCAAGAGCGCCAGCCCTATCTCCGGACGGGAGATGGCTGGCCTTCGAGCATTACGACCTCGTACCTTCCGGCAACGATCGCCATATCCCCGGTCCCGGTCGGGTGTGGGTGAAGCAAATCGATCCAGACTCGGAGGCCACTTCAGTGGGCCCGGGTGACCACGTGGCCAATGCGCCGACCTGGACCCCAAACGGCTGGCTTTCCTACCAGGATCGAAGTTTGGGTGCGATTGCCATCGCGGCTGTAGCCTCGGGCGTGCCAGTTCAACCTTTCAACTATATTCCCAATGAACTCGGGGACCCCGGCGCCTGGTCGATCGACGGCACGGCGGTTGTATTCCCCGAGATCAGTTACATCCCTGAAACGGTCACCTTGCCGGGATCATCCTCGGAAGAGCAGACGATCCTCTACAGTCACCTGATGCGAGTCGAAGCCGAGAGTGGAGCCACACAAGATCTCTCAAGCCGGAGCGGTGATCTGGTTGAGGATGCCTCACCGGTGTTCTCTCCAGATGGGATGTGGCTGGCCTTCGCTCGCAAGTACATGGACAGAGAGCGATGGACGCTCGGCCGCCAGTTGTGGGTGATGCGTGCGGATGGCTCAGAGGCGCACCCGCTCACCGGCGAGCCGGACTACAACCACTCGGCGCTTGGGTGGAGCCCCGACTCCTCGATGCTCGTTTACATGCGCTTCAACCAGGCGGAGATCACCCAACCGGCTGAGATCTGGCTCATCGGCGCCGACGGCGAGGGGACACGCTCAATGGTGACCGGGGGGTTCTTGCCCCGATGGCTGCCGTGATCACGCCAGGTCAACCCGTCCCCGACTTTGCACTTCCCGATATCAAAGGGGAGATCTATCGACTTTCTGCGCAGCGCGGGCGCGTCGTCATCTTGAATTTCTGGTCTGCAGTTTGTCCATGGTCACTCAGGGCCGACGAGGCCCTCAGCGGCGCGCTGCGAGAATGGGGCGAGCGCGTAGTGTATTGGCCGATCGCCTCGAATTCCGACGAGAAGATCGAGATGATCCGACAGGCCGCCTCCGAGCGCGATCTGCCGGTGGTGTTGCACGACATCGATCATCGCCTCGCCGACGGATATGGAGCCGTCACAACCCCCCAGTTCTTCGTGATCGACGCGAAAGGGCTAGCCCGCTATTCAGGTGCGCTGGATGACGTGACGTTTCGCAAGCGCACTCCGAGCCGAGTGTACCTGGCCGAGGCCGTGAACGCGGTTCTAGCAGGACGGATGCCGGACCCTGCCCAAACCCCGGGCTACGGCTGCGCGCTAGTGCGGTTCACCGAAGCCACAGATCAAGAACCTGATTGACGATAGAGGCCCGCTCTGTATCGACCGCGGAAGACAATCCCAAGGCCCAAGATCAGATGAGCGTTGGCGGTACACAGCGCCGCGGGCATCCACCCGGAATGAGGTAGACGAATGAATTTCGAGGTGACAAGGCTTCTACTGACAACCGCGGAAGGGGAGCCCATCGCCTACCGCCACTACCGGGTGGCGGATGATCCGGCCGGGCTCGTGATCCTTTTGCCCGGGGTTCACTACGGCGCGGATGGACCGCTTCTGTTCTACCCGGCCGTGGCGCTGCGTGAGGCGGGCTGGGACATCATCCACTTAGCATATCGATTCCAGAGAGATGTATCGAACTTCGATCCGGCGAACCTATTGGTCGTCCTGGAAGACTGCCGCACGGCTGTGGCGGCCGCGCTGGATCAACGTTCTTATCCGGCGTTGGTCTACATCGGCAAGTCGCTGGGCGCAGGCTTGGCGGCGTTTTTGTGCGCCGATGCAAGCGCCAAGCTCCCGACCCGCGCGGTCTATTTCACGCCTCCCATCGGGACGCCTATCTTCGACCCGATCTTCGCCCGCACGCCTCAACCGGCCCAAATCATCCTCGGGACACTCGATCGCTTCTATGACAAGGATGCCCTGGATCGGCTGCGACAGACGCGGCCCTTCGGGTTGACGCTTGTTGAAGGTGCGGATCATAGCTTGATCATCCCCGGGGATCTGGATGGCTCAATCCGCGTCCTGCGACGGACGTCTCAGGAGACCGTTGCATTCTGCCTGGCCGAAGGATGACGACAGACGACAGACGACGGACGACCGACGATGGACGGCAGACGATAGGCGCCTCGCCCAGCACACTTCGGTCCTCACTCGGGTTGTGAGGAAAGGGTCTCACTTGCAGAAGTCCCCGATCACCGGCTGTATGACGGAGAGCAAGTCGGCCTGCCGGAGAATGATCCCCGCGTTTGGGAGCCCCGCCCCGACGGAAAGCACCTCCTGGTCCGTCAGACCCCGGTCCGCCAGGATCGGGAGCGGCGAGGCCAGGCCGAAGGGCGAGACGGTCCCCGGCGAATAGCCGGTCGATTGGATCACTTCTTGCCCGCTGGCTGTCGTGATCCTCGATACTCCCAGGTGATGGCGCAGCTTTGGCCAGGCGACCTGCGCCGGCCCGGCGACGAGAACGAGCACGAACGATCCAAGCTCCACCCGGAAGACAAGCGACCGAACAATCTGCCCTGGCGTCAGCCCCCGCTCGAGCGCGGCCTGTTCGAGCGAGGCCACGTGGGACGAATGCAGGAACAATCGGTAGGGGATCCCCAAGGCATCTAACGCCTCCGTGGCCGGGGTTGATGTGAGCATTCCCGCATTGTAGCCCCACCGGACTGGCGTCCGGGGCTGCAATCTGGCTGGACCAGTGCAGTCTCATGGGTCTGGCCTTCGAGTGCGGGGGAGGACGACCCGGCCCCGGTCAGTTCGATGGCGACGGGCGAGGCGGAGCCCAGCGCGGATGTCTGCTATAATCTCGCGACCGCTTGGATCGGACCCGACCAAGACGGGAAGATAGGACGCACAGGAAGCTCCCGCCCACTCGGCCTGGGCGGGTCGTAATTCTCAGGCCGTCGGGCATCTCACTCGAAGGAGGAGATAGCCATGTCTACTGGATCACCCCCCTCGGAACGAAGAAAAGTCACCACCCGCACCTTTCGCCAAAAGAAGGCGAAAGGTGAGCCGATCAGCATGCTTACTGCCTACGATTACGCCACTGCCCAGGCCGTCGATCGCGCTGGGGTCGACGCGATTCTGGTAGGGGACTCGCTGGGCATGGTCGTCCTGGGTTATGAGACCACACTGCCGGTAACGATGGACGACATGCTTCACCACTGTAGGGCGGTGGCGCGCGGTGCGCGCACGGCACTCTTGATCGGGGACATGCCGTTCATGTCCTACCAGGTTTCCGTCCCAGAGGCGGTTCGGAATGCCGGCCGTTTCCTGCAAGAGGCAGGCATGAATGCCGTCAAGCTCGAAGGCGGTCGCGAACGTAGGGATACGGTCGAAGTGATCGTCTCGACGGGTATACCCGTGATGGGCCATCTCGGGCTAACACCCCAGTCCGTGCATCAACTCGGGGGGTTCCAGGCGCAAGCCAAGACGACCGCGTCCGCCGAACGGCTGATCGACGACGCGCTTCAGCTTCAAGACGCGGGCTGTTTCGCCATTGTGCTTGAATCGATCCCAGCTCGACTAGGCAGATGGATCTCGGAGCGGCTCGAAATCCCTACGATCGGCATCGGCGCCGGACCCGGGTGTGATGGCCAGGTGCTCGTCACCCATGATTTGTTGGGCTTGTTTGATCGGTTCACCCCGAAATTCGTCCGCAAATACGCCGACCTCCACGCGGAAATGGCGCGCGCCTTCACGGCTTATGTCGCCGATGTGGAGTCTGGGGCGTTCCCGGCCGAAGAGCACAGCGTGGAGATGCCGGACGAGGCCTGGGAGAGCTTGCTCAAGCGGATGGACCGGGAGCCTCAGGCCAGCCTGGCCAGTTGACATGCTGGAAGACCGTCTGCTCATCGCTGGCACGGGCGCCATGGCGTGCCTCTTCGGCGCCCGGCTGGCGCCCCACGCGGACGTGACCCTGCTTGGGAGCTGGCCGGAAGGCTTGGAGGCACTTTCGCACGCTGGGATCCGTCTTGACGCTGACGGCACATCGACAAGGGCACGCGTGCATGTAACATCCGATCCCGCTGAGTGCGGCGGAGCCCGCATGGCGGTAGTTCTGGTGAAATCCTGGCAGACGGAGCGGACGGCGGCCCAGCTCGCGGGGTGTCTGGCAGGGGATGGTGTCGCGCTGACTTTGCAGAACGGTCTGGGGAACCTGGAGCATCTGCAGGCAGCTTTGGGGATCGAACGGGCAGCGTTGGGTGTGACGACCGTAGGCGCCACGCTTCTCGGCCCGGCTCATGTCCGCCTGGGTGGGCTGGGCCCGACCTATCTGGCGCAGCATCCTCGGCTTGAGCCGCTGGCGGCCTTACTCCAAGAGGCCGAGTTCGAGATCCAGCTGGCGCAGGATTTGGAGAGCCTTGTGTGGGGCAAGCTGGCGGTCAACGCCGGCATCAACCCGATCACAGCTTTGCAGAGAATGGAAAACGGGGGAGTGCTCGAGCACGCGGAAGCGCGGGCGGTGGCCACTGCCGCAGCGCAGGAAGTGGCTGCCGTCGCCGCCGCGCGCGGGACAGACATGCCCTTCCAAGATGCCGGGGAAGAGACGCTGGCCGTTGCGCAGCGAACCGCTCACAACCGGTCTTCGATGTATCAGGATATCTTGCGGGGCGCACCTACGGAGGTGGATGCCATCTGCGGCGCCGTCGTCCGCGAGGGTCAGAAACACGGGGTTCCGACCCCGGTCAATTGGACGCTCTGGCAGATGGTGCGGGTCCTCGCAGCGCGTCAGGAGGAGGGAGTCGTATGAAAGTCGCAACGAGCCTGAAGGAGCTTGGTGAAGCCCGTCGACCCATGAAGGATCCTGTCGGATTGGTAACGACGATGGGCTTTCTCCACGAAGGACACTTATCCCTCGTTCGACGCGCCAAGTCCGAATGCGCCAGCGTTGCAGTGAGCATCTTTGTCAATCCGACGCAGTTCGGCCCATCCGAGGATCTTGTGGATTACCCGCGCGACCTCGAGCGTGACACACTGATGCTTGAAGACGAGAAGATCGACTTGCTCTGGACGCCGTCGGCGGAGCAACTCTATCCAGACGGATTTCAGACGTGGGTGACCGTTGAGAATCTGAGCCAACCCCTGGAGGGTGCGCAGCGGCCGGGGCACTTCCGCGGTGTCTCCACAATCGTCACCAAACTCCTGGTTGCCGTGCGTCCGGATCGAGTATACGTCGGACAGAAGGATGCCCAGCAGGCCCAGGTGATCCGCCGATTGGTCAAGGATCTGAATATCCCGGGCGAGGTCGTCATCTGCCCGATTATGCGCGAGCCGGACGGATTGGCCATGTCGAGCCGGAACGCATTCCTCGGCCAGGAGGAAAGGAAGGCCGCGACCATCCTGTATCGCGCGTTGACCTCGGCAGCCGAAGGCCATGCTGCAGGAGAACATGGTGCGGATGCGCTGCGTTTGATAATGTACGAAACGCTCCTGAGCGAGCCGTTAGCCAAGACCCAGTACGTATCGGTCGCCGATCCGGAGACGCTCGAGGAACAATGGGGTTCCGTGGATAGTGCCTTGCTTTCGCTCGCGGTCTTCGTAGGGAAGACGAGGCTGATCGACAATGTCCTGGTCGGCCCAAGGTGAGAATGCGGCCGCTGATTAGAGCGGCTGGGACGAAGAGGTGGAACACCGGAGGCGGCCAACAAGAGCTGAAACCGAAGCCGCGGATATGGTCCGACTTATAAGGATGGAAGCCGATGCTTCTAGCAATTGACATCGGGAATACGAATATCACACTCGGGCTGTACCCCGAGAAAGAAATCACCCACGCCTGGCGTCTGGCTACGGCCCACGAACGCATGCCAGACGAATATGGCTTGCAGCTGCTGGGGCTGCTGGAGCATGCCGATTGTGCCCCGGGAATGATCGAGGCGATCGCCCTTGCCTCAGTTGTGCCGCCTCTCACCGGGACGTTCGTACACGCCTGTCGCATGTATCTCAACCGCTCGCCTTTTGTGGTAGATGCCGGAGTCAAGACCGGTGTCCGCATCCGATACGAAGACCCAAAATCGGTAGGAGCGGATCGCGTAGCCGACGCCGCTGCGGTCAAGCAGTTCTACGGCGGACCCGCCTGTATCGTCGATTTCGGCACGGCGACGACCTTCGATGCGATCTCCCGGGAGGGGGACTATCTCGGGGGAGCGATAGCCCCTGGGATCGGGATCGCCTCGGAAGCGCTGTTCCAGCGAACGGCAAAGCTGCCCCGGGTCGACCTGGCACGGCCGTCGGCGGCGATCGGTCGCAACACGGTGACCGCTATTCAGTCGGGACTGGTGTTCGGCTACGTCGGGCTGGTTGAAGGCATGGTCGCTCGTTTCCGGGCTGAACTCGGTCAGGACATGCATGTGATCGGGACAGGCGGTCTGGCTGAGCTCATCACCGCCGAGACCGATGTCATCCAGCATCTGGCACCCTGGTTGACGCTGGACGGCCTTCGGATCATCTGGGAACTTAACCGCTAGAGCCGTCTTGCGTCAGATCCCCCCCTGGCGGTTTTCGATTTCACAAATTCGAACGTAGTGAGTCATATAGGATGTACGGAACGCCCGATATGGTTGACGGTCCATGGATGAGTCCTTCTTCGAAACGATGTTGAGCACTCTTGGCCCGGAGATCTTTGCCTTCCTCTGGCGGATCGTCGGCGATGGGCCCGAAGCGGAAGATTGCCTTCAAGACACCTTCCTGCGAGCTTACAAGGCATTCCCGCGTCTCGAAGGGGAGGACGTCAATCATCGGGCCTGGTTGTATGCCATCGCCAACAATGTCGCCCGAACCCACCTCGGGCGAAGGAAGAAGCATGATGCCCGGAATGTGATCCTCGATGAACAGAGATCAGACGGCGGGGCCTCCGTCGAGCGGATCGTCGAGCGCCGCCAGGAGCTCGAGACGCTTCGAGAAGCGGTCCACGCGTTGCCATACAGGCAGCAGGCTGCACTCATTCTTCGCAAGTATCACGGCCTGGAATACGCGGAGATCGCGGCGGTCCTAGGTGGATCACATGCCGCGGCGAGAGCGAATGTCTACCAGGGATTAAAGAGGCTCCGGAAACAATTCTCGTACATGCCGCTGGTCGAGGAGCGATAACATGGCAACCAAGGAAGAAGGAGAGGGGATCTTCGAAATCTGGCTGGGCGACTCACGCGCCGCGGGTGCGCCGTCCCCATTGTCGGATGCACTCGACAGCCTGTATGCCTCCGGACCTGGATCGCGTCGCACTCAGCAAGTACTGGTAGGAGTGAGGGCGTCGATTCGCCAACCGGAGGCGGACAGGCTGTATTACGCCAGCCTCGACGACACGCCCGTCGGCCGGCTGTTCATCGCGCAGAGTGGCAAAGGTATCGTCGCGCTCGAGTACAGCGAGAGCGAAACGGCGTTCGTCTCCGGCCTGATACGCCGAGTTGGTGGGAAGCCGGAACGGTCGCCCGGTCGACTCAAAGACGCCGCCCGTCAGGTCATGGAATACCTTGAGGGGAGGCGTGAGACCTTCGACCTCCCGCTGGACCTGGCCGGGCTCACACCTTTCCAGCAGCGCGTTCTGCTGGCGGTAGCCCACGTCCCCAGGGGGAAAGTGGCCACGTATGCCGAGATTGCCCGGTCTATCGATCGGCCCAAAGCAGCTCGGGCCGTGGGGCAGGCGCTCCGTCGCAATCCAATCCCGATCGTCATCCCATGCCACAGGGTGCTTGCCTCGAACGGCGGACTGGGTGGATACACGGGGCGCGGCGGGGTGCGAACAAAAAGACAACTTCTCTCCCTCGAAGGCGTCGAGCTGGGGACGGTCGCCTGAGAAGTTGGCCGACCGTTTCCGGCTCATGCCTTTCGTGTCGAGCAACTTCTTCAGTCCGATTGTGTTGAATGTGAAGTTTCAGGAGTCCTATCTGTGTCAAAAGTCGTACCCGCTGAGGAAAGGTCACTCGATACCGCAGGGCTGCTAAACCTGTCGGTCGTCTACGTTGTGTGGGGAAGCACGTACCTGGCCATCCGAGTAGCAGTCCGCGAAGGCGCCGGTTTCCCGCCCTTCATGATGGGGGCCATGCGGGTATTGCTCGGCGGTGGTTTGCTCTTGATATGGGCCGGCTTGAGCCGGAAGCGATTGCGTCTGACGCGCCAGGAGCTCCTGGCCGCGGTGGCCGG
>Ga0209641_10003419_pt1 | contig 13321 bp, 19 predicted proteins | sample RifCSP16_1_FD_184022 | JGI IMG/M metagenome (GOLD analysis project Ga0209641, IMG submission 184022) | Soil microbial communities from Rifle, Colorado - Rifle CSP2_sed 16_1 (SPAdes) (version 2) | ecosystem: Environmental > Terrestrial > Deep subsurface > Rock core/Sediment | place: Rifle...
CATTTTAATGAGAACATTATAGATATTTCATCCGACCTGAACCGCTATGCAAATCTCCGGGTAAAACTGAGGCCGATTGTTACCCCTGAAAATAATATTGGCATAAAGGTTGAGGGGCTTAATATGCTATCTCTGCCAATCCCTTCCTTTGTTTTGAACATACTGCTGAATAATGTTTATGTCTTTAAACAGGACATTACACCATGCAGGGTGGTTTTAAATTCTATAAAAATAGAAAATGAATACTTAAAGATAAATTAGGGTCGTTAGATACACAGTGCCCTTATTAAAAAGGGGAAACTATGAAAGTAGATTTAATGAGAAAGGTAGATTTTTACATTGGTGTCCCTTTGTGCTTTTTCTTTTCCATTTTATTTAGAATCATTTCCCTGCTTAAAGCTTGCAGGGACAAGTTTATTTTTCTCCGAAAAGGAAATATTCAGCCCAAAAATATTCTCTTTATTGAACTTTCAGAGATGGGGAGCGCCATTCTTGTGGACCCGGCAATGAAAAAGCTGCAAAGAAGTTTGATTGGCAGTGAACTGTTCTTTCTTATTTTCAAAAGAAACAAACCCAGCCTGAATCTCCTCAATACCATTAAAGAAGAAAACATCTTTACAATAAGCGAAGATTCTTTTCTCTCCCTCACCTTTGATACCCTGCGTTTTTTGATGTGGGCACGGGTGAGAAATATAGATACTGTTATTGACCTTGAATTATTTTCCAGGTTTACTGCCTTACTGACAATCCTGTCCGGTGCAGGCAATTGCGTGGGGTTTTACGGATACCATAACGAAGGCTTATATCGCGGTGATTTCTTAACACACAGGGTATCGTATAATCCTCATATTCATATTGCAAAAAACTTTATTTCTCTCATCAATGCCCTGCTTTCCAATAAGCTTGAAGTCCCTTATTCCAAAACCCTCATTACCGATGAAGAAATTCGACTGGATAAAGTGACCATAGAAGATAAGCAGAAAATAGAGATGATTAATAAAATTGAAAAACTATGCCCAATGTTCAGCCGTGATAAAAACCGAATTGTCCTGATTAATCCCAACGCCAGCGAGATGCTCATTCAGCGACGATGGAATCTAAAAAATTTCTCATTACTTATTCAATATATTTTAAATGACTATCCTGATGTAGTTGTGTTAATCACGGGTTCTGCCGGAGAAAGGGAAGAGGCGGAAAAACTCCGCCTCTCTGTTAAAAACAACCGCTGTTATAATTTTGCAGGGGAGTCAAAGTTTCACGAACTGCCAGCCCTTTATTCCGTTGCCCATTGTATGGTAACCAATGATTCAGGCCCGGGACATTTTTCCGCAGTCTTAGATATGCCAACCTTTGTCCTCTACGGCCCTGAAACTCCGAAACTGTACGGCTCTCTTGGAAATTCCAAAGCAATCTATGCGGCTTTGGCATGCTCTCCTTGCGTTAGTGCCGCAAACCATAGAAAAACCTCCTGCACCGATAATGTTTGTTTAAAAATTATTTCACCGGAATATGTTTACGGGGTTATTAAACCTTGCCTCAATTCCAAAGGCATATTGGATTTAAGGCAATTAAGGGATATGGGGATAGAAAGGGGATAGGGGGATGGTGGAGATATGGAGATGGAGATAGAATATGAAAAAGATAAACGTACAGAACTAATAATTCAGAGCATAATAAGGGTGCATCAGATACTCGGACCTGGTTTTTTAGAAAGTATTTATCGTAAGGCACTAATGATTGAGCTAAGGAAGCAAGGGTTAAATGTTGAGACAGAGAAAGAGGCAGTGGTCTATTATGAGGCGGAAGAAGTTGGACGGCATCGATTAGATATTGTTGTAGAAGACAGGGTAATAATAGAATTGAAAACGGTGGAGGAGTTAAGTAAAGCTCATTATGCTCAGGTTCGTTCCTATTTGAAAGCTACAGGTTTAAAGATAGGTCTTCTTGTAAATTTTGCTAAAGAAAAGGCAGATTTTCGGAGAATTGAAATAGAGTAATATCTCCCTATCTCCATTATCTCCTAATCTCCTTTTCTTACACTTTATATGATTTTAGAAGTAAAGGGGATAGGGGATGGTGGAGGATAAGGTTTAACTCTCCACAATCTGAGTCCCAACACCTTCGTCAGTGAATATCTCAAGCAGGATGGCGTGTTTTACCCTGCCGTCTATTATGTGGGTCTTTGTAACCCCTGACTCCAGGGCATTAAGACAACAATTAACCTTTGGAAGCATACCACCTTTAATAATCCCTTTTTTTATCAGATAATCAATCTCTTTTTTATTGAGTGTGGATAAGAGAGAGCCGTCCTTTCCCTTTACCCCTTCTTCATCTGTCAGCAATACAAGTTTTTCCGCCTTTAGGCTTCCTGCTATCTCACCTGCCACAAAGTCTGCATTTATATTATATGTCTCCCCATTCTCTCCCACACCAACAGGTGCTATAACAGGAATGAATCCACCTTCATCGAGGGTATTAAGGACATCTGCATTTATTGACTCAACCTCTCCAACCATACCAATATCTATTATCTCAGTTTTATTCGCTTCAGGGGACGACTTTACAACCTTATATTTTTTAGCCTTTATCAACCCGCCGTCTTTACCACTCAGACCAACTGCCTTTCCGCCATGTCTATTAATAAGCGAGACAATCTCCTTGTTCACCTTTCCGACAAGAACCATCTCCACCACATCAATAGTCTCCTCATCTGTAACTCTCAAGCCATCTACAAACTTTGATTTCTTCCCCATTTTTTCCAATATCCTTCCAATCTGTGGTCCACCGCCGTGAACTATGACAGGATTAATACCTATATATTTAAGGAGGACAATATCCATAGCAAAATTTTTCTTTAATTCCTCCGCAATCATTGTATTCCCGCCATATTTTATAACAATAGTCTTTTTGTAGAGATTTCTTATATAGGGGAGTGCTTCAAGCAATACATCCGCCTTCTTTATCAACTTCTCCATTTCTTTTATTGATTTATCTTTGTTCATTTTTGCCTCTTATCTGATTTTTACTCCTTGAGCAGATTTATAAATTCTTCTTTTGTAAGTCCTGCATGGTCCAGAATGGCAAGCAATGTTCCCTTTGGAATATCCTTTCTCTTAGGAACTATAACAAGACGAGTTTTATCTTTATCTTTATCTTTCTTTACAAAAGCAAGATGGCTTCCTTTACCCCTTTTAGGTGCATATTCAAACCCCACTTTTTGTAATATCCTGATTACTTCCTTTGAAGATACAACAGGAAGTTTTGACATTATTTCATAACCTCAACATGAGAGGTAATTTTTTCGGAAGTTGTAAGGCTTTCCTCTACATCTTCCAACAATCCAAGAGCCTCTGCATTTTCAAGATAAAGGGATACTGCTTCTTTTAGGCTTTCCATTGCATCAGAAATGGAATCTCCGCAGCTTGCAACCCCAAGCTCAGGGCACTTTGAAACATAACCTTCCTTTTCTTTCCAAACTACTACGGTATAGTCAAAAGTCTTCATTTTTCCTCCATGATTTTTTTGTTCATGTATAAACCAGACACTGAGACACAGAGAAAAAAACTAATCTTTGCGGACTTTTCAAATTTCCTTGTTATAGCATTTAAGATGGTCTATAATCCAGTCTGTATCAACCAGATATTTCAAAATTTAACTCCTGCCCTTGTAGATATAAGTCTATCTGAATATATATCGCATTTTAATTTTTCTGCATCAACAAGCCCCTTCCAACCGCCTGATGTCTTCTTTAATAGTTTAATAGTTTTATCTTTCCTTTTGTTTTTTAAGCACTCTATATATTCAAGCACTGCTTTCCTACTTTCCTCTGATAAATCTTTCAATTTAGCAATAATTTCATCGTTTACAACCTCTGCTGATAACATGCCTCCTCCTTCGCTATTAAAGTATATACCTGCTCAAGTCCTCATCCTTAATCACATCCTGAAGCCTCTCTTTGACATATTTGGCGTCTATTGCGAATTTACTCTCCTGCTGGTCAGGTGCATTAAAGGATATATCATCAAGAAGCCTCTCCATTATTGTATGAAGCCTCCTTGCACCTATATTCTCCATCCTGTCATTCACCAGTGCAGCCAGCGCCGCTATCTCTGCAATTGCATCTTCGGCAAAACTTATATCCACACCCTCTGTCTTTAAGAGCTCCACATACTGTTTTATAAGGGCGTTCTGAGGCTCTGTGAGTATCCTGATAAATTCTTCCTTACCAAGGGAATCGAGCTCAACCCTTATCGGAAACCGTCCCTGAAGCTCCGGGATTAAATCAGACGGCTTCGACACATGGAATGCACCTGCTGCAATAAAGAGGATATGGTCAGTCCTTACCGCTCCGTATTTTGTGCTTACGGTAGAGCCTTCTACTATAGGAAGGAGGTCTCTCTGGACACCCTCCCTTGACACATCAGGTCCATGACCCGATTCCCTCCCGGCAACTTTATCTATCTCATCAATAAAGATTATCCCTGATTGCTCTACCCGATTTATCGCCTCCTTTATAACCTTATCCATGTCTATGAGTTTCTGCGCCTCCTCCTGAGTCAGGATTGTAAGAGCTTCTGATACCTTTACCTTTCTAATCTTCTTTTTCTGGGGCATTATACTGCCGAGCATATCCTTTATATTTATATCGAGGTCTTCTATACCCGTATTAGAGACGACCTCTATCATTGGTAATATTCTTTGCTCTACCTCCAATTCAACAGACCTTTCGTTCAATTTTCCCTCCCTGAGATACTTCCTGAATTTTTCCCTTGTCTCCTGATAATGTTTATGCCCTATTTCATCCATCTCAATCTTTTCATCTGCCGTCTTTTTACTTGATACTGGCGGAGGTAAAAGAAGGTCGAGGAGTCTCTCTTCTGCATTTGCCTTTGCCGTTTCGCTTACCTCTGTTGCCCTCTCCTCCCTCACTATATTTTTTGAGATCTCTGTCAGGTCTCTCACCATAGATTCCACATCCCTTCCCACATATCCTACCTCTGTATATTTTGATGCCTCTACCTTTATAAAAGGTGAATTTGTCAATCTTGCGAGCCTTCTGGCAATCTCTGTCTTACCCACCCCAGTAGGTCCTATCATTATTATATTTTTGGGGGCTACTTCTTCCCTGAGTTCAGGCGAAAGCTGCTGTCTCCTCCAGCGGTTTCTCAATGCAATGGCAACAGACCTCTTGGCATTCTTCTGACCAATTATATATTTATCAAGTTCTCCAACTATCCGCCTTGGAGTAAGTTGTGCATCTTTGTCCAATATTTTTTCTACTGGTTTTTCTTCTATCTTTTTAGCCAACATTTCCATCAACACAGATTACACAGATTTCTAAAAGATGATTACACAGATTAAATCCCATCTGTGTAATCTTTTCTTATAATCTCTGTAATCCTCCTTTCTAAAGTTCTTCAATAACTATATTGTCATTTGTATAGATACAGAGTGAAGCGGCTATCTTCATTGCCTCCTCAGCAATCCTCTTTGCGTCCAAATTTGAGTGCATAGATAATGCCTTGGCAGCAGCCTGTGCATAGGCACCTCCTGAACCAATACCAACAATACCATCATCAGGCTCTATAACATCCCCTGTCCCTGATATAATAAAGGAAGAATCCTTGTCGGCAACAGCAAGAAGTGCCTCAAGTCTCCTCAACACCCTGTCAGTCCTCCAGTCCTTCGCAAGCTCAACTGCTGCCCTTGTTATATTACCGTTAAATTGTTCCAGCTTCTCTTCAAATTTTGTAAAGAGTGTAAAGGCATCCGCTGCAGCCCCTGCAAAACCGGCAATTATCTTGTCATTATAGAGCCTCCTCACCTTCTTTGCCTTGTGCTTCATGACAGTGTTGCCGAAGGTCACCTGCCCATCACCGGCAACGACCACCTTGCCATTATGCCTTACAAGTAATATTGTAGTTGCGTGAAACATATATTTAACTTACCACCTACAACCTACCACTAACAACTATAATTTATAATTGTTGTCAGTGGTCAGTGGTCAGTGGTTAGTTGTTAGTTAATTATGCCTTTGGATGTGCCTTGTCATACACCTTCATCAACTGGTCAAGATTCACATGGGTATATTTCTGCGTCGTTGATAAACTTGAATGCCCCAGAAGTTCTTGAATCACCCTCAAATCAGCCCCACCCTCCAAAAGATGGGTAGCAAATGTATGTCTCAGAGAGTGAGGACTTATATGCCTTGCAATTGCCCCTTTTCTTGCATACTTATCTACAATATTCCATCCACTCCTCGATGTCAACCTTCCTCCACGCAGATTTAAGAAAAGTGCCTCCTTGTTTGACTCCTGACTCCTGACTCCTGATTCTTGACTCTTATATAAGTATTCCTTAATCGCATCACACGCCTTTTTGCCCAGTGGGACTATCCTCTCCTTCCTCCCTTTACCAAATACCCTTATATACCCCCTCTCCAAATCCACATTAGTCACATTTAGGGAGACAAGTTCGCTTATTCTTATACCAGCACCGTAAAGGGTCTCAAGTATTGCCTTATCCCTTAAACCGGAGAGGGTCTTGCTGTCAGGTATATCCATTAACCTAAAAGCCTCGTCTATCGGCAAAAAGGAGGGTATCCTTTTCTTCTGTTTTGGCGTAGCTACAAGTCTCGCAGGATTTTTATTCAAATATCCTTCTCTGCACAGGTATTTTAAAAAGGTCCTTAAGGTAGATAACTTTCTTGCCATAGAGCTATTACAATTTCCCCCCCTATGCAGACCTCCGAGAAATGCCCTAATTACAATATTGTCTATCTTTTTTATATCAATATCTTTTTTGCCTTCGTCAGAACACAAATTTGTATCCCTTAAAAATTTTTGAAACTGAGCTATATCAATAGAATAATTTCGTAAGGTATTTTCTGATACATTCTTCTCTGCCTGAAGATATTTTTTAAATTGATTAATGTATTGGTTCATGCTTTATATTTCATCCAATTTCCCACTTTTCTCTTTCTGCCTTTCTAATAATATCAAATTGACTTTGCCCATTTTGCCATCATCTTCTCAACTTCTTCCTGTGTATAAGTCCGCCCTTCTTCTATATCTTTCAGTCCACGCTCAATTTTCTGGATAACATAAAGATGATATTGAATATCCTCCAAAGAACAGTCATTTGGTAAGCGGTTGAGAAGCTCACTTACCTCTTGTTTAGCTGTCTGCATATCTACCCCCTTTGTTCAATTATACTAAATTTGATCTTGGTTATTTTTTTGGTGCAAAAAAGCCCGCAGGGCTTGGTATCAGTCTTTTGCACCATATTAGCCATCCGTTACCCTCTTTGCCCTTTTCCCACCAAAGGCATGTATTGTTCTTGTGCTTGCAAGGAATTCACCAGCATGTGGTATACCTTTTTAAATATAATATTCTTCACCAGATTTTACTGGTATTTTTTCTCCATTAATTATTAAAGTATATAGTTCTTGAACAACAATCATGTATTCATCATAATCGTCCACATGCTCTTTAGAAAAACCATCTTTGTGGCATGTCCAATAAGCCATTTGACTTCCATCTATACCATCAAAGACATATCCTTCAATACCTTTGCTTTGCGACTGAGCTGCAATTTTATTTAAAGGATTTTTCATGAAATTTGGGAAATCATTCATAATCTCCCCCTTACCAAACACCATCTCCCCTCTCTCTGTATCCGCATCCACAATAATTTTATCACCGTCCTTAAATTTACCCTGAAGCATCTATAGTATTTTTAAACATTCACCAATTCCATTTCATTCTGGATAATAATCTTAGGGGCAGGATTTTCAGGGGGAATGGGTAGTCCTTTTTCCTTTAACAGATTAATATGCTCTATCATCCCCCATTTTGCCTTATACAGGCAATCCTCAATAGAATGCCCTATGCCTGTAAATCCCTCTAATTCTGGTGAATAAAACCCAAAATAATCCGGTTCTTCAGTTGCCTCAATTATCAAGGAATATTTTAATTCAATCATTTCTACCTCCTATCTCTTTATTCCTGCTGCCTTCAATATAGCATGACAGGTGCCTGTTGGAACCTCCTTTGACCCGTGATAATCCACACGAATCAACCTCTCCCAACCATGTTTCCCATAGTATCTTATAGAACCTTTTTCTTTCACAATCCTGAATCCATTATCTTCTAATAATCTTATCAATTCGCTGAATTTCATGTAATGGCTCTAACTTTTCTTAAACACCATTTCTCCCTTTTCCACTCCCGCATCCACAACTATCTTATCACCTTCTTTAAATTCACCCTGAAGAATCTTTAATGCCAGTGGGTCCTGAATATTTTTCTGTATAGCCCTCTTTAAAGGTCTTGCACCATAGATTGGGTCATAACCAAGTTTTGATAGAAGCTCCTTCGCCTTATCTGTAAGCTCAATATCAATATTCCTCTCCTCCAGCCTCTTTTTAAATCTTAAGAGTTGTATATCAATAATCTTTTTTATCTGCCCTATGTTTAAATTATGGAAGATTATTATATCATCAATACGGTTTAAAAACTCAGGTCTAAATTGTATTCTGAGTTCTTCCATCACTCTCTGCTGCATCTCCTGATATTCTCTATCCTCCTTTAATTTTGCCACATACTCCTCAGAATCAACATCAAGACTGCCTTCCTTCTCTATCTCAAGTCTCCTCTCTCCCACTTCCTGAACAAGATGGCTTGCTATATTTGAGGTCATTATAACAACTGCATTCTTAAAATCCACAGTCCTTCCATGTCCATCCGTAAGCCTTCCATCATCAAGTATCTGAAGGAGAATATTAAATACATCCTGATGCGCCTTTTCTATCTCATCAAAAAGTATAACAGAATATGGTCTTCTCCTCACTGCCTCTGTAAGCTGCCCGCCTTCTTCGTAACCCACATATCCAGGAGGTGCGCCGATAAGTCGGGATACTGTGTGCTTCTCCATATACTCTGACATATCTATTCTTACCATGTGCTGTTCGTTGTCAAAAAGAAACTCTGCCAGAGCCCTTGCAAGCTCTGTCTTTCCAACCCCTGTTGGTCCCATAAATATAAATGAGCCTATTGGCCTATTCAAATCCTGCAATCCTGCCCTTGCCCTCCTCACTGCATCAGAGACAGCTTTTATAGCCTCATCCTGTCCAACCACCCTCTGCTTCAATCTCTCCTCCATCTTAACCAGCTTCTGAACCTCACCCTCCATCATCTTTGCCACAGGAATACCTGTCCACTTTGCGACTACCTCAGCTATATCCTCTGCATCAACCTCCTCCTTAAGCATCTTCTTGTCCATCTGAAGCTTTGATAGTTTCTTATTTTCAGCCTCAAGGTCTTTCTGTAACTGCAAAAGAGTTCCGTATCTAATCTCAGCTACCTTCCCCAACTCCCCTTTCCTTTCTGCAGTCTGTTCTTCTAATTTTGCCTTTTCAATCTGTTCTTTTACCTTCCTTATCTTTTGTATTGTCTCCTTTTCCCCTTTCCAATGGAGCTTCATCTGATTACTGTTCTCTTTTAATTCCGATAACTCTTTCTCAATCTTTTCTAATCTTTCCTTCGATGTCTCATCCCTTTCCTTTTTAAGAGCCTCCCTCTCAATCTCAAGCTGCATAATCTTCCTCTCAATCTCATCAATCTCTGTGGGTAATGAGTCTATCTCTATCCTCAATCCGGATGCAGACTCATCAATCAAATCAATCGCCTTATCAGGAAGGAATCTGTCTGTGATATATCTATGAGAGAGCGTAGCAGCGGCAACAATTGCAGAATCCTGTATCCTCACACCGTGATGAACCTCATATTTTTCCTTAAGCCCCCTCAAGATTGCTATTGTGTCCTCCACTGTAGGTTGTCCAACATATACAGGCTGGAATCTCCTCTCCAGTGCTGCATCCTTTTCTATATGTTTTCTATATTCATTTAGTGTTGTAGCACCTACACAACGTAACTCTCCTCTTGCGAGTGTGGGCTTAAGCATATTTGATGCATCCATAGCACCCTCTGCCGCACCAGCACCAACAAGTGTATGAAGCTCGTCAATAAAAAGCATCACAGCACCATCAGATTCTGCTATCTCCTTTAAAACAGCCTTGAGCCTATCTTCAAACTCACCCCTGTATTTTGACCCTGCAATAAGAGCTGCAATATCAAGTGCCACAAGCCTCTTATTTTTTAGTGTCTCAGGGATATCACCACTGACAATTCTCTGAGCCAGTCCTTCTACAATTGCAGTCTTTCCGACACCCGGCTCACCTATTAACACAGGATTATTCTTCGTCCTCCTTGAAAGAACCTGAACAACCCTTCGTATCTCATCATCCCTTCCAATAACAGGGTCAAGCTTCCCCTTCCTCGCCAAATCTGTCAAATCCCTGCTGTATCTTGATAATGCCTGATATTTATCCTCCGGTGTCTGGTCAGTTACCCTCTGACTCCCCCGAATATCTATCAGAACTTTAAATATATTATCCTTTGTAATCCCTGCTGAAGAAAGAAGTCTTGAAGATACACCCCCCTTTTCATCTGTAATGGCTATAAGTATATGCTCTGTGCTTACATACTCATCCTTTAATCTCTCCGCCTCTTTAAAGGCATTTGTAAAAACCTGATTAAGCCTCGGTGTGATAAATGTCTGCCCTATTGCACCACCACTAACCTTTGGTATTTTCTTTAACTCATCATCAATCTTTTTAAGTAAGTTTTGGGGGTCTGCACCGAGCTTTTTTATAATAGGCTGGACTATTCCATCACTATGGGAAACAAGGGCGTAAAGGAGATGTTCCACATCCACTGCCTGATGCTCATGCTTCTCAGCAACACTTTGCGACTCCTGCACAGCCTCCTGTGCCTTCAATGTAAATCTGTCAAAACGAATCATAAATTTGCTTTATTATATCATAAAGGTTTTTAGGCAATACTAATATTTCAGAAGAGCCCAAAACTTCTTGACTTCCTTGCCCTTATAGAGTTAAATAACTGTTATAATTTATGTAGTTATCAGGAGGTAGAAGTATGGAGATAACCAAAGAGTTAATTCAGAATATAGGCAAGATATTCGAGAATGGATTGGAAGATGAGTATCTATCCCGCTCAATTGGTAAAATCATTGAACACGAAAGGGAAAAGACTTTCGAGGAGAGCCAGATGCTTCGGAAGGATTTATCACAATTTGAAAGTCAATACAATATCTCCTCCGAAGTCTTTTTTGATAAATTTGAAAAAGGTGAATTGGGAGATAAAGAGGATTACTTTGAGTGGTCAGCCATTTTTCAGATGTATAAAAGAGCGATGGAGCGGCTTAAAATTCTCGGAGGATAACCTGATTGACTATCCATGAGTATCTGGAAGAATGTATCCTCATTTTAACAACATCGCCTATAATAGAGCATTTTCATTTAATCAAGAGAAGGGAGACTGCGACTGATGGCTATCTCAGAATACAAGCCACAATCACCGATAGTAGTATCCTTGAAATAAGTATATACTGCAAAATAACAGAAGGTATTGCCCATATAAACGGGTATCGGTTTCACTGGCAAGATAAAGAGAAAAAACTTATCAGGAGATGGGATAATGCGAAACATCATCCTGAGTTGAAAACCTTTCCAGCCCATATGCACATAGGCAGCGATGAAAATGTAAAAGAGTCTGATGATATAGATCTCTGGAAGGTTTTACAGATAATAAAATCAGAGACGGGAAGGGTTTATACTACATGGTAACATACACGGTAAAAATTGGTGAGAATTTCAATTGATAACCCTTTCCTTTAGCCCTATATTTTATGCCATGAAAAGCAATTTTCATCTTGTGACCATGGAGATATTTTGGAGGGGATGGAGGCAAAAAGATTTAGGATCTTCGCGTAAGAGTGTGGGGGATTTGTTTTAACTTTCCCCTCCTTTGCCCTTGACTAAACTAAAGTTTTGTCAAGGACTTTGTAAGAAGGGGGGAGGTAAAATTTAATAAACCTTTTTCCTATGTGTAAGGAGGGGTTGGGGGCAGTTATGGGAGATGAGATGGAAGATCTTGATAAAAATTTCTGGGTGCGTTTAAATAGGCTTATACCGGATAGCAAAAGGTGGACTAAATTTGTTGTGCTTTTAGAACAATCAACAGAGTTTATTAAGGAAAATTGGGTGAGTTATTTTCTATTCGGCCTGCCTACTTTGGCTTTTTTCCATATTTAATATTAGGAAATTATTCTCGATATATCATATATCCAATTATTTGGGCGTTTATACTTTTTTTCTCAGCATTAATCGTATTATTTATCCATGTTTTTGCAAAACCTTTTATTAATGAATTGGAAAACCCAAATGCTCCTCCATTAACAAAAATAGTTATATTTGCTATATTGGGGATAGTGGGATATTTTTTGATTTTTAGATAACCTAATTTCACCGACAGTAACGACATCGTGCCCCAATCCCCTTAAAAATTGGATGGTTTTAGCATACACATCTTGATCTGTTAAGAATTTCATGTCGGAACTGATATATGGATTTCTTCAGAAGCTACCACATCAATAGCATATTCAATACACGCCTGAATGTCCTCTATCTGTAATTCAGGGTAGTAATCCTGAATTATTTCTGTAAAAGATAGTCCCTCTCTCACCAGTTCAAGAACACTCTGAACAGGTATTCTGGTGCCGGCAATACAGGGTTTTCCAAAATGGATTTCTGGATTTACTTCAATTCTTTCTTTCATATTTATACCTCATATTTAGGGTTATCTACATTTTACGCCTCTTATCAACACGCTTAATTATATCAGCAAAGATTTTTAGACACTACTAAATATTTTAACAGATGACCGAAAGATTCTCACTTGAACAGCAGGTATAAAAGCGTATCCTGTTTACTACAGGTGTATTAAGAATTATACGGCACACCTTTGATGCATCCCTATAGATTGAGCCATCTCCACTTTTTCCATCAATCCATTGTGGTTTTAATTTTGGCACACTTCTCGCTAAAGACTTCTTTATTATTATCAGGAGTCTTTATGTTTGTAGTAAATGAATCGAATCTATCTGACAGGTGCATCCCTTCGATACTTCAACTCCGCTCAGGACAGGCTTTGCTCAGAACAGGTCAAAGAGAATATCGCCCCCGAAATCCGGTCTCAACTCCCCTCTATAAAATTGTAGAGGATTATTGGGAGATGTTCATAAACACTTATGATGATAAATTTCAGGAAAATTATGGATTCTTTAGACCTGTAGTTAAATCAGAGATGGAGAAGTATCTAAACTGTGGTATCTTGAGGAATGGGTTTATTCGTATAAGATGTCCTGAGTGTAAAGAAGAATATCTACTCCCCTTCTATTG
>Ga0209641_10003422_pt1 | contig 13310 bp, 10 predicted proteins | sample RifCSP16_1_FD_184022 | JGI IMG/M metagenome (GOLD analysis project Ga0209641, IMG submission 184022) | Soil microbial communities from Rifle, Colorado - Rifle CSP2_sed 16_1 (SPAdes) (version 2) | ecosystem: Environmental > Terrestrial > Deep subsurface > Rock core/Sediment | place: Rifle...
ATCCTCCCTTCAGGAAGCATTCCGCAATACCGGCACCACCCACATCATCGCAATTTCCGGTTTTAATATCACCATATTGGTTGCAATGTTCATGACCATTTTCAAGAGATTATTGGGAAGATGGAAGGGGGCGGCAGCCTCGATAATGGCACTCACTTTTTACACACTACTCGTAGGTGCAGAAGCTTCTGTCATTCGGGCAGCCATCATGGGAGGAACTGCCATCATCGCATCCCAGGTGGGCAGAAAACAAGATGGATTGAACATCCTTGGTTTTGCCGTATTCTTGATGTGCATTATCAATCCGAATATTCCATGGGATGTTGGTTTTCAATTATCATTTGCTGCCACCCTTGGGTTAATCCTTTATGCAGAACCAATGCAGGGTATGGTGATGGGATGGTTATCCAGAAAGCTGCCACAGGATAAGGCACAGAAATGGGCGTCCCCTCTTGCTGAATACTTGCTGTTCACACTTGCAGCCCAGCTGACAACTTTGCCGATTATCGCCTACCATTTCGGGCAGATTTCCCTGACATCTTTTCTCGTAAACCCATTGATATTACCAGCTCAACCTCCCGTGATGGTTGCTTCCGGATTGGCTGTCCTGGTGGGAGCTGTTTACCTTCCCCTTGGGAAGATCCTGGCCTGGCTGGCGTGGCCGTTTTCGATGTACACCATCCGCATGGTCGAACTTTTTGAAAGGATACCCCATGGAATCTATTACCTGGGGGAATTCTCATTTTTATTTGTTGTAAGCTATTATTTGTTATTGCTTGGGATAACCTATGCTCCGGCTGCACTGAAAGAAAAAATGAAATCACAATTGAAACCTGCAGCCCTGATCGTATTTTTCGCATTAATAACCATCCTGGTCTGGAAGAGTGTTGTCACATTACCGGACAATAAACTCCATATTACATTTCTGGATGTTGATGATGGCAGTGCGATCCTGGTGCAGACCCCGTCGGGGAAGAACCTGCTTATCAACGGCGGATCATCCCGGTCTGAATTGGCGGATGCCCTGGGAAGGAGACTATCACCCTTCAATAGGCGTTTGGACGCATTGATCATCGCATCGACACAAGAAATCCAATTGACAGCCTTGCCAGGAATTATGGAACAATATCCGCCTTCCCTGGTTTTATGGAGCGGGCAGGCAGGGTTGTCTGATTCAGCTTTGCAGTTAAGAAAAACTTTGGAAGCATCAGACACCATGGTCATCCAGGCTGAAATTGGATTGGTGCTGGATCTGGATAATGGTGCTCAAATGGAAGTTATGACTGTCACTGAAAATGGCATGGTGATGTTTCTAAAATGGAATAATTTCACAGCCCTGCTGCCGATGGAGATGATTTTTGAAGATCTGGCAGATCTCATGAAAAAACCGGAGCTTGATCATGTATCCCTGTTCCTGCTTCCCGCATCAGGTTACTCGGCGCTCAACCCAGAGGAATGGATCGATAGGCTGGCACCTGACCTGGGAATTTTGACAGTCTCTTCTTCTGATAATAATCGGCTGCCGGATAAAGAAACAATAAATACTTTCGAGCCTTACCCTTTATTGCGAACGGAATATAATGGATGGATCGAGGTTATAACAGACGGAAACCAAATGTGGGTGGTGAGTGAACATTGATCCTCTGACAATTTGGATCTATCATAACGACCAGGATGAATAAACAGAAGAAAGAAAACACAACGCAGGAGAAGACCATGCCAGTCAACACAAAGAAAGTGAGCAAGCTACCCCGTAATGTCTGGATCGTAACAGCAACTTCATTTCTAACAGACATCTCTTCTGAAATGCTCGTCAACCTTATTCCACTGTTTCTTTCGAATGTGCTAGGAACCGGAACTGCAATCATTGGCTTTATTGAAGGACTGGCTGAAACAACAGCCAGCATGATGAAGATCTATTCGGGAGCCCTTTCTGACAGGTTGGGCAAACGGAAGTGGTTAACGGTTTTAGGGTATGGACTTTCAGCCATTGCCAAACCTTTCCTATACCTTGCCAATTCCTGGGGCTGGGTACTGGGTGTGCGTTTCAGCGACCGGCTGGGAAAGGGGATCCGAACCGCTCCCAGGGATGCACTGGTGGCTGATGGTGTTGAGGAAAAACAACGCGGCCTGGCTTTTGGATTGCATCGAGCAGGTGATACCGCAGGGGCATTCATTGGGATTGGGATCGCAGCTTTGATCGTATGGTTGACCCAATCGAATGCATTAAACCTTACCCGATCCACCTTCCAGGTTGTGGTCCTGGCAAGTATCCTCCCCGCAGTTTTGGCTGTGCTGGTACTGGCGATTGGTGCAAAAGAAACCATTGGGTTAAAGCGATCATCAAACCCGATCTTCAGCCTGAAAGGGATGGACAAACGTTTTAAAACCTTTCTCTTCGTGATCGTTTTATTCACGCTGGGGAATTCGTCCGATGCTTTTATCATCCTGCGAGCACAGGAGCGTGGCCTTAATGTTCTGCATGTTCTTTTAATGATGATGACCTTCTCTTTTGTTTATGCAATACTTTCTGCACCCCTCGGCATCCTTTCTGACCGGTTGGGGAGAAGAAACCTCATTCTGGGTGGTTGGTTCATGTATGGATTGGTTTACCTCGGTTTTGCTGTTTCCAAAACAGGGTGGCAGATCTGGACATTGTTCGCTTTCTACGGTATTTACTATGCAGCCACAGAAGGTGTGGCAAAAGCACTGGTGGCAGACCTGGTTCCGCCCGAAAGAAGGGGGACCGCTTATGGTGTATATAACGCAGCCATTGGTTTAACCGTTTTCCCGGCTTCGCTGCTGGCGGGATTTCTGTGGCAGGGAGTAGGGAGCTGGCACGGATTTGGACCTTCGGCGCCATTTTATTTTGGTGCAGGGCTGGCAATAATGGCAGGTTTATTGTTCTGGAGATTGTTTTCCAACGTGGAAGGTAGTTGAGCATGGAATTCTCTGTAGAATCCTCGTTCCCATTTAACTTCAAGACAGTCGTAACCTCTCACGGATGGTGCCAGGTAAAACCATTCCATTGGCGGGAAGAGGAAGAAACTCTTGAGTATATCCTGGAGCTTTCCAATAGAAGGGTGATCAGGTTGGAAATGGAAGGCGACCAGAATGGATTTAAAGTCAAGACAGGCAATTTGAGCAGGTTGGAGCGGATCGAAACTGAACAAAAACTCCATTGGATGTTTGGAACTGATATCGATCTTTCCCTGTTCTATAAAGCGATAAAAGGGACTTCACAATTAGCTCATGCCAAAAAAAAATCGATGGGAAGGGTTCTGCGATCTCCCACGCTGTTTGAAGATGTGGTGCGCACCATCCTAACCACCAATACATTGTGGTCAGCAACCATTCGAATGACAAACAAGCTGGTCGAGCAATTTGGTGAATCCCTGCCGCAAGATCCGGAGCTTCAAGCCTTTCCCACCCCTTCCCGGTTGGCTCAAACCAACGAGGATAATCTGCGTTCGGAAACCCGCCTGGGATACCGCGCTCCATACATCCTGGAACTGGCAAGACGGATCGATAGCAATGACCTGGACCTGGAATCTCTGAAGACCAGTGATCTTCCGATCCAGGAGCTTCGCAATGAATTGTTGAAAATCAATGGGATTGGTCCTTATGCAGCAGCGAATCTGCTGATGATCCTGGGTCGATCTGACTACCTGCCAATCGATAGTTGGGCATTAAAGGTTGTTTCCCATGAGTGGTTTAATGGAGAGCCAATCAAACCAAGCCAGGTACAGGAAGTTTTCGATAAGTGGGGTGAGTGGAAAGGATTGGTTTTTTGGTGCTGGGATTGGAAACTATTTCATGAGAATGATGATAAAAAATGATTTAGACGTTTTCATCAATGGGAAATAATCGTTTTGTTAATAGTGAATGAAGTCGAAATTGGTCAAGGTAATCGAAGGAAATAACCGATGATCCCTGCCAATAATCCTATCAATAAAGAACCTGCTTCAACAGAATTATTGTAAGAGATCGTATTTCCGAAAAAAATTATTATTGGCATCAATTGCTCTCCAATAATTGGTCCAAGAAATGGGCTTGCGATTAAACCAATTATTCCCCCAGGTAATGCGCCTGTTTTAATCCACCAAATTGAAGAGAGTCCTTTTCCAGTATAAAAAGGTCCCAATTCTTTTACGGAATCCACTGCTTTTCTTATTCCGTGATTTGAGACACGTATTAAAAACCAAGCAACAATCGACGTTGACATCCCTGCGAGTATTCCAATCAATGCTAATTTTAGGTTGTAAAGAATTATATTAATCAATCAATCCCCGGATCGAATAAAGAAATCTTCTTTTAGAAATTTGAAACCTGGATACTAATAGAGATCTCCGGAATATTGTATGAACGTGGTCCCATGTATATCGCATGTGATTAAAAATAAATGAGATCAATTGTAAGGCCAAAAGAAATCGTATCCCTCAAAGGGTTTTCTTTCAATTTTAAATCATTTAATGTTAAATAATAGGAAATCACAATAAAATTAAACCCAGGACCCTGACGAACAACCCGGCTGCAAGTGCCACAAGGATAGTGAGAAGCACGATCAGCAGCATCTGCCTGGTACCCAATTCCCGGCGCAGGCTGGTAAGGGTTGGCAAGCAGGGAATGTAAAACACAACAAACACCGTAAAGGTCATCATCTGGAGGGGGCTTAACACGGCTGCAAAATCCAATCCCCCCAGTGCCTGCCAAAGCATGATCAAAGAGAGTTCCTTGCGTAGTACACCAAAGATCAATGGCACACCGGTTTCAGATGGCAACCCGATCAACCATGTCACTGGGCGAACGATCCAATTCAGGATCGGATTGATATTGAAAAAGGTAAATATCCCGAGGGCAACAGACCCTGCGATCAAAAGAGGCCACGCTTCCACCAGGAACTCGCGTACCCTGAACCAGGCTTTACTGAAAACCGTTTTAATTGTTGGGATCCGATAAACAGGCATCTCCAGGATCAATCCGGGAGTCTTTTCAGGAAGCAAATTGGTCAGTAGCCTTCCCAATAGGGCGATTACAAGAATGTTAAAAAGGTAAATTGCCAGTGCCCAGACTGGTCCCAAGTAAAAAGCCACCAAACCAAATATCACTGCCAGTCTTGCTGCACAGGGAACCAGCACTGCGAGAGCGGATGCTAAAAAGCGATCCTGTTTTTCTTCCAGGATCCTGGTGGACATAACTGCCGGAACGTTGCAGCCATACCCAAGAATGAATGGGACGATAGCTTTTCCATGCAATCCGAGACGGTGCATCAAACCATCCATTAAGAAGGCAATGCGAGGCAGGTATCCGATATCCTCAAGCAACCCCAATCCAAAAAGAAAAGGGATGAGGTATGGCAATGCAATAGCCAGACCACCCGAGATCCCCTGCAAAAGTCCATTGACCACTTCTCCCCAGAAGCTCTTACTTCCAATAAAGCCCAACAGTTGAACTGTCAATCCGTTAAAAAAAACCAATACAGGACCTTCAATGGCGCTTCCAACGCTATACACAACCTGGAAGAACAAGAACAAGATCGCCACCATCGCTATATATCCCCAGAAAGGATGCAGCAGTATGTCGTCAAGCCGGTCGCGCCAGGTAATCCGGCGTTCTCCCTGCTTGACGAATTCCTCCGTCAACCTGGCTGCACGTTCATGCCTGGCTTTATCGGAATTTTCTCCTGGAGAGTATTCTGACAAGGATGGTTTCTTAATCAGTCTCACTGCACTTTTAAATAATTCCATCACTCCCTGTCCCTTGCTTGCGACAAGGGGAAGGATGGGTACACCAAGTCGTTGCTGCAGTCCAGGACCGTTGATACGCAGACCGGTTCTTTTGGCTTCATCCATCATGTTGAAGGCAACCAGCAAAGGTCGCTTCAATTCCAGAAGTTCCAGCGTCAGTTCCAATCCCTGCGAGAGGTGGGATGCATCAACCACGTTAATGATCAGATCAACCTGTTCAGATCTCAGATAGCGCTGGGTTTCAGCTTCAGCAGGATTGGTCCCGCTGAGCGTGTAGGTCCCGGGCAGATCCACAAGATCCAGGACCTCACCAGAAACACGGACCTTACTCTCTGTGAACGTTACCGTGGTACCGTGAAAGTTACCTGTTTCAGCTTTGTAACCTGCAACCTGGTTAAATAATGTGCTCTTTCCACAATTGGGTTGACCGATAAGGGCAATGCGCATCAGTTCTTTTCAACCATGATCTTGCCAGCAATCCCTTTTCCCAAAGCTATTTCCCTGCCATTTGATTCGATCAGGATGGGACCATTGAAGGGGGCAGAGCGAACGATGCGGACACGATCTCCGACGAAAAGTCCATACTGCCTGAGTTTTAGTGCAAGCTGGTGACCGCCATCAAATGAGACGATGCGGGCTTTTTCGTTGACCTGTAATTTAATTAATTCGATAGTTTCCATAAGAGTTGAAATTATATCGTAACAGGAACCATAATACCTGAAGAGTAAAAAAATGGTTGATTAAATGTACCGCTTAACCTGCAGACAGTATTCGTTGTATTACTGCCAAAGGTGAATGAGGTTTTTTCTTCATTGAGATTGTACGCGTTAAAACCATTGTGATCATAAGGATGATCTTTAATGCTGCAATATTGTGGTTCAAAGACTCCGCTTGATAATTCGTGTTGTCAGGAAATAAGAAAGATATCAATAATTAACCATGGTTAAATTTCAATTATTCTCTGAAAGGAATTTCAACAAGACCTGGTTGAATTGTTCGGGCTGCTCCACCGGAGTTGCATGCCTGGAGTCAGTAATAACAACCAAACTCGCCCCAGGGATCATCCGGGTATATTCCTTTTTGGATTCCACGGAAGTGTAATCGTTGTCAGCGGATATGATAAGAGTTGGGCATTTGATGGTTGACAAACGATCAACGACACTCCAGCCGATCATGGCACGCATGGAATCCTGGTAGGCGCGTGGATCATTTTCTGACCAGCGTTGAACAAAAAGATCACGAATCGATGCCTGCTCTTCTTTTGGGAAGAGGCGGGTACTTAGAACCTCACCCATTTTCTTCATTCCCAGTAACCTGACGATGGCAAAGCGCTGCCAGACGTTCAGCCTGTCCTTGAAAGATCGAATAACCAATTCTGGAAAACTATTCACTATGGTCAGTGATTTGACCAAGCCAGGATAATCAAGAGTTAATTGAAATGCAACACCACCACCAAGAGACAATCCAACAACATGAGCTGATTCAATTTGTAATCCTTTCAGCAATCCTGCAATATCAGCAGCGAAGGTTGCCATGCTGTATGGTCCTTTCGGTTTTTCAGAGTTTCCATGACCGCGCAGATCCATCGTGATCACCTTGAAATTCTTGGAAAATTCCCCGACCTGGTATTCCCAATCCCTTTCACTGGACCCCAACCCATGGATGAATACCAGTGGTTGTCCTTCCCCATTAACCTGGTAATTCAGTTTAATATTATTGATCAGCATGACAGGCATCAATAACCTCCATTAAATAGTGAATTAATAAATCCAACCCCTTATTGACTCAATCATTAATATACTCGAGTGTTAATGGAATCACAAGCACCTGGGAAGATCTGCAGATCTAATTAAAGTCGATATTGATTGACATTTGCAGTCAGGACACTATAATTATTCTATACATTAACCCACAGATTCAAGCAACCAAAATTGAATAGAGGTGAGAATGGACCAAAAATTGACGCTTGGAAGCAAGGTACGTTACGGTTTGGCTGATCTTGGTTTTGCATTGATAACATCAGCAATGCAATTCTTCCTCCTCTTCTATTACACAGATGTGGCAGGTATCAATCCAGCCCTGGCAGGCTCAGCACTCCTGGTTGGCAAATTGACATGGGATGCTTTTAATGACCCATTTTTTGGTTACTGGTCTGATCGGACCAGGTCTCGATTTGGAAGAAGGCGTATCTACATGGTTCTGGGTGCCATCCCGTTGGGATTGGCTGCATGGATCATGTTCTCATTGCCCAAGGGGTTGACTGGTGTAACTGCATTCCTGGCGGTTCTCGGTTCCTTCTGGCTGGTGGATACATTCCACACCATGACAACCACCCCTTACTATGCTTTAACACCGGAATTAACCCGCGATTATAACGAGCGAGCCAGCCTGACTTCCATCCGAATGGTTTTCAGCGTTTTTGGTTATATTCTCGGGGCAGCATTGACGACCATTCTGGCGGGAATTTTCCAGGGATCAGGGATGGACATTCAACAAGCCTGGAGCACAACAGGGGCTGTTTTCGGAACGGTGGTAGTCATAACGACTTTGATCACGACACTGACGATCAGGGAAGATCCAGAAATGGCGGGAGAACCTTCCAAAATCCCAGCGATAAAGGCAGTGCTGACATCTTTTAAAAATAAACCTTTTATCATCCTGATGATTGCTTTCATATTAAGCAGTTTCAGTTTCACCGTGCTGACGGCTCTTGTGCCATATTTCATCCAATACCAGTTGAACATGGGTGACCAGGTTTCCTTTGTTTTGCTCGTCATGCTGCTTACCATCGGTATTTTCCTGATCCCTGCGAAGATGGTCTCAGACAGGATCAACAAGGGACCAGCCTATGCTCTTGGTCTATTCATTGCCTGCCTGGCCATCATTTCCAGCTTCTTTCTCCCCCATGAATCAACGATATTGATCTACGTTGTGGCTGCGGTGGCAGGGCTTGGTTTTTCGGCGCAGTGGGTCTTTCCATGGAGCATGCTTCCGGATGTGATTGAATACGATGAAAAGATGACTGGCGAACGCCGCGAGGGAGTTTACTATGGTCTTTGGGCGTTCCTGAGCAAGTTCACCTCTGCATTGGGTGTGGCGGTCAGCGGATGGGCATTGAGTTTGTATGGATATGTTCCCAATGTTGAACAAACTGCACATGCTTTGTTTGGAATTAGATTCTTCTTTGCCATTGTTCCAGCAGTGATCATTCTCATCAGCCTTCCCTTCCTGATCAAGTACCCGATAACCAGGGATACCCATAATGCATTGGTGAATGAACTTAAACTGATGAAGGAAGAAGGGAATTGATCAGTCATGAAAGCGATCATTATTGGTTCTGGATTGTCCGGGTTAACATCAGGCGCGTACCTTGCCAGGGCTGGATATGATGTAACCGTTCATGAGCAGTATCCTTCTCCAGGGGGAGTAACAGCAACAGTAAAACAGGATGGATTTGGGTGGGATATCGGACCACTCCTTCTGGAGGGCTTTGCTCCCGGAGATAAGGGACGAGTCATCCTGGAAGAGTTAGATGTTAGTAAACAGGTTCCTTCGGTGCACGAAGATCGGGGCATATCCATGCAGGAATTCGCCATGTGGAAACCTGAAAAGTACCTGGGTCCTTATTGGAGGCGGGATGCCTTGAAGAAATTATTTCCCGAAGAAAGTGAAGCGCTAAACCGGTATTACCGTTTTTATGATCAGATGATCAACCTTATGTCGCTGAGAAAGCAATCCGAGGTGGAAAGGGGACTACAATCCCTTTGGATAAAAGTACAGATGTGGCTGGCTTTCCAGAAGGTGAAGGATAAGGTTGATTGGAATGGAAGCCAGTTGATGGACCATTATTTTCAATCGGCTGTACTTAAAACGTTCTTCCTGGGGATCGTTGCGGATTTCGTGACCGCTCCAAGTGAATTTCCAGCATTGGGTGTCCCGTCCATTCACCTTGAAACAGCATTTGACAAACGCATCCCCACCTTCCCGGGAACCAAGAGTACCCAGACAGCTTATTCATACATCCTGGGTGGCTGCCAAACGATGGTCGATGCTGTCATGAGTGTCATCACCGACAATGGCGGAAAGGTCATCACCAACAGTTCTGTCAAGCGTATTATTGTAAAGGAAGGCAAGGCTGTTGGAGTGGAATTGGAGGATGGATCATTCGAGCAAGCGGATGTGATCCTGTCTTCGGGAGGTATGAAAGAACTGTTCTTCGACCTGGTGGGAAGAGAAAAGATCCCGGTTGAGTTGGTAAAGCAGATCGAGTCCAACCGCATGATGGAATCCATTCTGATGGTACAGCTGGGCATCGATTTTGATCCGAGACCATTCCAGCCTGCAGCATTGTGTTATTACTACAAGACAAATGACCTGGAAGGATCCGTTCAACGCATCCGGTCAGGATATTACCATGAAGGAAGGGAAGGCTTCCTGATCTATGTACCGTCGCTGCATTCGAAATCACTCGCTCCAGAAGGAAAATTTGCAGTCACGGTCTATACCATTGCACCGGATACATTAAAAGAAGGATCATGGTCGCAGAGGAGGGAAGAGCTGGCTGATAAGCTGGTTGCGGAAGCGGAAGCTCAAATCCCCGGATTATCGAAGCATACAGTAACGAAGTTAATCCTTACACCCGAGGATTTTCGCAAACGGACTGCATTAAGGCATCATTCTTTTGGTGGTATACCACCCGTGATCGGCAACAAGGCTCCTGCACATCAGACACCCATTCAGAACCTGTGGTTCATAGGAGCGCAGAGTGAGAGCGGGGGGGGCGTATTGAATGTCATGACAGGAGCACGAAAAGTCGCCAAGCAGATCATTGGAAGGTAATCTATTTTCTTAATGATTTACGATGAAGAAGGTGCAATGTCTTTGTAAACGAGCATTTATATAAGTTGCAACCATCCATCGAGCTGGTGTAACATTCTTTTTGTAATCTCTTTTTTACTACCCCATTGTTATAATCTCTGTTATGAAACAAATATTCCAGGTTTTCTTACTGCTGTACGGGATCTTTATCATCTTATCAGCTATTGCAGTTGTTATCTGGTTGTGGAAAAATCGCACCAACGGCAGCTTGAAATCCTCCGGGGAAATTAGAAAATTCCTCTTGCATGTTCCAGATTCTTATGACCCGATGAGATCTTCTCCCTTGGTGATCAGCCTGCATGGATACGGGGAGTGGCCAGCGCACCAGGCACATTTAACCCATTGGAATGACCTGGCTGAGGAGCATGATTTTATCGTAGTTTATCCTTCCGGCACCCGATTTCCCAAGCACTGGCGTGCATTTCATCCACCGGGCAATGAAAATAAACCCAATAAGGATATCATTTTCATTTCAGATCTCATTCGATCTTTAAGGGCGAAATACAACATCGATCCTGATCGAATCTATGCCAATGGATTTTCAAATGGGGGTGGTTTATCTTTGATCCTTTCATGTCAACTTTCAGAACAGATCGCTGCGGTTGGCATGGTCTCGGGAGCATACTTTTACTCATGGGAAGCATGCCACCCCTCACACAATGTATCTTTGATCATCTTCCATGGTACTGAAGATCCAATCGTACCCTACCAGGGAGGATTATCGAAAGTCCATGGTATCAATTTTCCCAATATTCCCAAATTCGTGGATGAGGTTTCAAAAGTTAAGGGTTGCGATGAAAAACCTATCGTGGTCCAGGTCAGCGAGAATGTTAGAAGCCATGAATATATTCATTGCGATGCAGATGTGATCTTCTATTCAATTAGGGGGGGAGGTCATGCCTGGCCGGGTGGAGAAAGGATGCCAAAGAGGATCGTAGGGTTCATCAACCAGGAGATCGACGCCACCCGATTGATGTGGAAGTTCTTCCAGGAGCACCCCAGATCGTTCGATTGATTAAGTCTTTTAATTGGTATTGCCGAGGATTATTATTTACGATGAAAGCGAATGATTAGTTATATAATTCACATAAGAGGTTTTAAATCGAATTCAATTAAAGGAAATTGAAAAATGAAACGTATCATTATTTACCTGATAATTGCAGCACTTATTATCTTCGGATTGATCCAATTACTTCCAATTGGAAAGAACCATGTCAACCCGGCAACTGTTTCTGAACCCAATTGGGATAATACAGCCACCCGTGATCTAGCGGTTGAGCATTGTTTCCAATGTCACAGTAACGAAACCGAATGGACATGGTACAGTAACATCGCACCGGCATCCTGGCTGATATACAGCGATGTAGTCAATGGTCGCCGAAGCATGAATTTTTCAGATTGGAATAATAGACCTCAGAGTTTAGATGAATTGGTGGAAGTGATTCAAAGTGGTGAAATGCCACCGATCCAATACTGGATATTTCATCCTGGTTCCAGGTTAACTCCAGAACAAAAACAAATATTTATCGATGGTTTAACAAAAACGATAAATCCATAGACTATCTACAAGGATCAGATCTCCCCGGTCCATCATTATTGAAAGGTCCACCTTATTAATAAAGGTGGACCTTTTCTTAACGGTCGTAGGTTTAATTATCAAATTTGATGCGGGGATTTAGAAGTGCATGGATGAGATCAGCTGCCAGGTTTGCGAGCGCAAATACGACAACAGCAACCATTACACAAGCCTGTAAGGTGGGCAGGTCGCGCCGGTCAATGGCAAAAATCATTAATCGTCCCAATCCGGGATAGTTAAAGACATTTTCAACCACTACAAGACCACTGATGAGCCAGCCAATGCTGATGGCTATAACCGTGATGGTTGGCATCAAGCTGTTGCGTAATACATGCCTGAACAGGACTGTTGACCTTTTCAATCCTTTCAGTTCAGCTGTTCGTACATAATTCTGCCTGAGTTCATGAACAACACCCGCGCGAGTCATGCGGGCGATATACGCCAACAATACCAGGGAAGCTGCAAGTGCCGGCAGGACCAGGCTGGGTAAAGCTTCCCAAAACGAAGCACCAATTAGTATGGAAGAGGTTGCCGGGATGGTATCACTACGGAATGCCACCAGGTTGATCAACAGGATGCTGGTCACAAATTCAGGCAGTCCCACCACGGATAGAGACCCAATGCTGATGATGGAATCAATCCACTTACCTTCATTCAATCCAGCCAGGATCCCCAGAAACACAGCCAGGGGAACCGAGATGATCAATACTAGGGCAGCCAGCATGAGGGAGTTGTTCAACCTTCCTGTTACCCAGGTTTTGATATTCTCCCCGGTGGCGAAGGATCTTCCCCAAACCCCTTTAATAAAATCAGCCAACCAGGAAAAATAGCGATGGAATGCAGATATGGATTCCCCACCTTCAGTTACATACCCCAGATCTATGCGGCAGGTTTGCAGGGCTGCATCTCCAGCTTCACGTCCAAGGATAACCCGGCATACATCTCCCGGAATAACCTGGGAAATCAGAAAAACCAGGATGGATGCAATGAACAATGTCAGGACCAGCAAACCGATTCTTCGCAATACAAAGGACAACATTTTCCTTACCCTACCCTATCAATTGGAAACAGATCTTTCTGGATTGTTTTCAGAACGCTGATGGGAATGT
>Ga0209641_10003425_pt1 | contig 13303 bp, 12 predicted proteins | sample RifCSP16_1_FD_184022 | JGI IMG/M metagenome (GOLD analysis project Ga0209641, IMG submission 184022) | Soil microbial communities from Rifle, Colorado - Rifle CSP2_sed 16_1 (SPAdes) (version 2) | ecosystem: Environmental > Terrestrial > Deep subsurface > Rock core/Sediment | place: Rifle...
ATTTTTGATATTGCCACACCAAATGTAGCGCCCGTTCCCAGAACGGGCATTAATTTTTTGCTTATTCTCCCAATAGTTCCTGGATTTTTTCTTCAATGGCCTGGTAGGCACGATCGGCATCGGGGTTACTTCCACTCCTATAAAACTCGCCTCCATCATGTACGAATCGGATGATGCCGTTTTTATCTATGAGAATGCTAGAAGAGGTAAACGAACGTTTTTTACCACCTAGCCAATAGGAATTGATAACCTTCCAATCATTATCCTGTGCTACAGGGAAATCAAAGCTAAATACATTCATAGCACGTCGGACTAAATCTGGATTTTTTGTATCTTCTGATTTAGGATGATGAATTCCAACTACAATAAAACCATCATCTTTATATTTGTAGTAAAGCTCAACGAGGGCAGGAGCTGTGTGTTCACATAATGGGCAACCCACTAACCAGAAGCGGATTAGAACTACTTTACCTTTTAAATCTTCAATGTTTATAGGTTCTGTATTAAGCCAATTCAGTCCCTCAAAAGAGGGCGCTTTGGTTCCAATAAGCTCCAACCCCTCTGTAGGCTTCCAGTTGTTCTTTTTATCGAGCTCTTGTGATATACCACCTTCGAGTTGCCAAAAGATGCTGATTAGACAAGCGATTAGGAAAATTATTTTATCTGTAGTTAAACGCATGACTTTCCATCAGTGTCATTGCGAACACATTCACTTCGTTCAGTGTAACCTCCGTTAAGCAATCCCTTTGAGATTCCTCACTCCGGAATGGCACTTAGTATCAGATTGCTTCGTCGCTTCTCTCCTCGCAATGACAGATAATATGGCTAGCTCTTTGCGATAACGCAATCAGAGGTCCTGTTTTATGGCACGCTGTAAATAAAATACCCAGCAATTAGTAAGGAGTCTATTGTCATTGATATTTTGTTAAGTATGACTAAAAATTAGCGTGTCTTCGTATTAAGGGCTTCGTTTGAGTTCTTAGACAAGGATAGGCTCGATAGAACTATGACCACGAATAAAATGGACATGATGCAAGATGCAGAATACACGATGCAAGACGAATAATATTAATGTATCGTGCATCGTGTATCATTTATTTGTGTATTAGTTTTAATACGTGGGAAAATTAATGAGCTTAGAATTGAAAATAAAGGATGATGAAACCCTAGACGGTCCGTACGGGCTTAAAATACTTCAGAAGAAGGATGGATATAGGTACTCACAGGATTCGCTTCAGCTTATGGATTTCGCACTTGTAAAGAAGAACGACGAGGTTATTGACCTTGGAACCGGGTGTGGTGTCATGGCTCTTATATTGGCTAGAAAGGGTTTTGGGAAGAGAATCGTTGGGCTTGAGATTCAAAAAGAACTTGCTGAACTTGCAAGAAGAAGCGTAGAACTTAACGGTTTTCAAAAAAAAATAGAAATAGTCGAGGGTGATATAAGAAAGGTTAAATCCCTTTTCATTCCTAGTTCCTTTGACTATGTTATAACGAACCCCCCTTATATAGAGGCTAAATCGGGTCTCATAAGCCCTGGGTCCGAAAGGGCGTTAGCAAGGCATGAGATTCTTTGCGATATGAACGATATTTTAGAAGCGATAAAATATTTGCTTAAACCGTCAAAGCGCGGTTCGTGTGTCTACCCCGCTTCGAGGTTAGACGATCTGATTATCAAAGCAAAGAAAAAAGGGCTCGAGCCTAAAAAGGTACAATTTGTCCATCCTGGCCCTGAAGAAAAAGCGGAACTTGTTATGGTTGAATTTATTAAGGAAGGGAGACCTGGGCTTGAGGTCCTTCCACCCCTCTATAGCAAGCTAGCTTTCTAATACCATTTTGAAAAATAGATTCTAAATGGGTTATATTACTGTTTAAATTAAATACCATAAAACCGCCCTGCATTTAGAATTCATCTCTTGAATTGGTATAAGACCTTAGTCTTCAAATTGTTCGAATCGGAATGTGGATTTCGGAATAAAAGATTTTTTAAATCTGCAATCCGAAATCACAAATCCGGAATCAATATATCTTCGGCTTGATTAATTTGATTTTAACCGCCGTTTTTCCTAGCAACTTAAATCTTTCATCTACCCTCATACCACTAATCCACATGATCTTGCCTTTACTAAGGAATATCGGAATACGATTTCTAAGGAATCTAGGGACCTTTTCGTCAATAAAAAATCTCTTTACCTTTTTAAATGTTCTCATTCCAAGCGGAATGAACCTATCTCCTGGACGAAAGCTTCTTACTTCAATCGGAAACTCAACCGAATCGGCATCAAAGAACCCAATGGATTTATCTTCACCCGGGCGCTTCACTTTAGTAATTTCAACCTCAAATTCAAGCCCTGGAAAACGCCATTTTCCTGTAGAAGGAATTCTATAAGAGATTTCACGCATTAGCTCGGATTTTCGGGTAACTAAAAAGAGGTCATACCCTTTTATCACGACGATTCCATCAGGTAGCGAGATTTCACCTGATGGTTTTTTAGAAAAAAGAAGTTCATCAACAGAGAATATGTGATCGGATGAGATTTTCCTTAGATTCCCTTTTAATTTTTCAACTGCTAATCTTAAGACGACAAGCCTTATTGCCTCCGGAATAGTTTTATATCGAGAGGTGGTTCCAACGAGTTCGTCTTGATCTAATATAGTGAATACACTTCCAAGCTTTTTGCCCGCCTCCTTTTTAATAAAATCCTCTTCAGTCCTCAATAACCTTGCAGTCCTAGCAAGCGTCTCTTTAATTCTTGGATTGTATTTTTCAAGCTCTGAAATTAACTCATGTCTTATTCTGTTTCTAAGAAAATCCCTTGCCCAATTCGACGAGTCTTCAACCCATTCAACGCCCTTCATTCTTAAAAACTCCTCAATCTCCGACCTTTTTGTTTCGATAAGCGGTCTAACTATATTACCTTCTGATACAGGAGGAATCCCAGAAAGCCCGACTCTTCCGCTCCCTCTCAAAATCCGCATAAGAACCGTTTCAGCCTGGTCGTTAAGCGTATGAGCAGTTGCGATCTTTTGAGCCTGGTATTTGTCTGAGACCTCCTTAAAAAACTCGTATCTAAGAATCCTTCCCGCCTCTTCAAGCGAAAGATTCGAACTCTTTTTATACATGGGTGTATTGACTTCCTTGAGTTCAAATGGAAGGTTAAGGCTAGCTGCTATTCCCTTTACAAATTCTGCATCTCTTTTTCCATCTTTGGGTCTTATTCCATGATTTAGGTGGGAAACGATGAGTTTCAATCTATATTCTTTAAGCTCAGTCAGTATGTAAAGTAATCCAACAGAATCCGCTCCTCCAGAAACACCCACAATAACCGTCTCATCAGAAGCGAGCATATTAAAGCGTTTTATCGTCTTCCTTACTAGGCTTAGCAGTTTCAAGTTGATTTGACGCTAGTCCTCCAGAGATTATTATCCTAAATGCGTCTTCAACGCTTATTGGAAGCTCTTTTACTTCATCTTCGGGTATCATGAAATAATATCCGCCAGTCGGGTTAAAAGCAGTGGGAAGAAATATTCCCAAGAGTCTTTTTCCTGATTCTGTATGCCGTGGGATCCCTGTGACAAGTCCTATCGAATATATCCCTTTTCGTGGGTATTCAAAGATAACTACTCGACTTATGCCTTTAAAACCCGTGCCAAGAAAGATTGTCTCAATCATCTGTTTAGTGGCTATATAAATCGTTCTTGCAAATGGGATCTTTGAAATCAACCTTTCCCCTATATCAAGCAACTTTCGACCTATGTAGTTCCTTGTAATTGCTCCGACAATGAAAATGATTAGTAATGTTCCAAAAAATCCTGTTGCAAAGGTAAGAACTTGAAATAAGAGAGGGTGAAGCTCTGAAAGAGGTTTAATAAGAACCTTAGCAGGGGCAGCGCTTACAAGGCTGATAATCCATTTGCCGAGTTTAAAGAGTATGAATACCGTAAATCCAAATGGCACAGTAACAAGAAGTCCAGCTAGGAAATTCCGTCTAAGAGATCGGGTAATACGTTTCATCAAACAGGTGATTTTTTATTAATCGCATCTCGAAGAAATCTGCTAGGTTTAAAGACGACTGCTTTCCTCTTAATGATTTCAATCGTCTCGCCTGTTGCGGGGTTCCTACCCTTCCTGGCCTTTCTACTTTGAACCCTAAAGCTACCAAATTTGGGAATCTTAAATCCTTCTCCATTGCTGAGCTTCTCTTTTACTATCTCAAAGAAAAACTCCACAATCTCGGCAGCCTCTCTCTTTGAAAGCCCGATCCTTGTATGGATTACATCGGCAAGCTCTTTTTTCGTCATAACCTTTCCCTCTTTGTAATTTATTTAGCCACGAATACACCAAGACACGAATAGGGCGTGAGGCGTAAGGGGGGTAAGAAGATCTCCTGACCCCTTACGTCTAACGACTTACACCTCACGATATTCTCTCTTCTGACTCCTGACTATCAAGTTAAAACTCATATTCCTTCTTTGTGTCTTAGCGCCTTAGTGGTTAATATTTTAGGTTTTTCGTAATTCTGCCCCAAGGGCCTTTTGAAGCCCGCTTATTGCCATTTTTTGAACCTCGTTTACCTCTTCGTCAGTGAGTGTTTTATCTGAGGCCCTCAGGATCATAGAAACGGCTATACTCTTTTTCCCTTGAGATACATTTCCGCCTTTAAAAACATCAAACACCCTTAAGTCTTCAATTAAAGGGGATTTCATCCTTCTAATCTCATTTAAAATTTCTCCGAGGGATATATTATCATCAACTACGAGGGCAATATCCCTTCTTACGTAAGGGAATTTTGGAAGCGAGACGAATTTCTTTTCCACTGTTTTCTCAAGTGAGATTAATTTTTCTAAGTCAATTTCAAAGATATAAACCCTCTTTGAAAGTCCGAGTTTTTCCTGAAACTCAGGGTGAAGCTCCCCGAAGAACCCAAGTTCCTCGCCTTCTGCAAGAACTCTTGCAGATTTTCCTGGGTGGAGGAATCTGATTTCTGATGCGTCATCCTGTGGTGAATCATGAGCCCTTCGACCTTGCTCAGGATAGACATGTCGAATGGAGGAATCCACAAATCGAACATATTGGGAAATGGAGAAAGCCTCAAATACCCTTTCCAGGATTCCTTTCATATCAAAGAAATCAAATTCCTCCTTGTCCCACAGCTCCAGTTGCCTTTTCCCTGTTGCCGCCCCAGAGATTTTTGTTATTTCTTTAGGAAGCCCGCCTGCTTTTGAGAAATACACCTTGCCAATTTCAAATATCCTTATGTCTTGAACCTGATGATTTAGATTAAGACTGACATTTCTCAAAATACCTACGATCAGATTGGTTCTCATTACAGAGCTTTCTTTAGTGAGAGGATTCAATATCTTAAGTTGCTCAGCCTCACTATACAAACTAAGAAGCTCAGAATCATCAAAGCTGTAGTTGACCACTTCTAGAAACCCAAACGAAGGGAGTATTTCTTTTACCTTGTTCTCAAGATTCTTTTCTCTTTTTGAATTCTCCGTTTTCATAGGAACAACTGGAAGGGTTAAGGGAATACTGTTATACCCATAATGCCTTGCCACCTCTTCTATTAAATCAGTCTCACGCATAAGATCTACCCTAAAGGTGGGAACACATAACGAAATCTCACCGTCTTTTGCTGTTAAGGCCTGAATCTCTAACCTCTCGGCTATTTCTTTTATTTTTTCAGTCTTAATATCTGTGCCCAATATAGAATTTATCCGTCTCGTAGAGATCTCTACCTCTTTTGGTCTAATAGGACTTGGGTATATATCAATTTTACCTTTAGCTACCTTTCCTTTAGCAACCTTTCTAATAAGCTCAGATGCCCTATCAAGCGCTTTTACAACCCCGTTTGGGTCTACCCCCCGTTCAAACCGGTAAGAAGACTCAGATTTTAGGTTAGTTCTCTTTGAGGATCTTCGAACCCTCGCTGGATTAAAATATGCACTTTCAAGGAGAATATTTCTTGTTTTTTCTGAAATCTCAGTATTTGATCCGCCCATTACCCCGGCAAGCGCGATGGGTTTTCGTGCGTCACATATAACCAGATCCTCGTTGGTTAGTGTTTTCTTTATTCTATCAATAGTTTCAAAGAGCTCTCCATTTTTTGCAGGTCTAACTATGATTTTTCTTCCAACAAGTAGGTTATGGTCAAATGCGTGAAGAGGTTGACCTAACTCGAGAAGTATAAAGTTCGTAACGTCTACTACGTTATTAATTGATCTGATGCCTGAGGCTTCGAGTCGAGTCTTTAGCCAATCTGGGGAAGGTGCTATTTTTACATCTGTAATTAGCCGGCAGGAGTATCTAGGACACCCATCTACATCAAGCACTTCGACTGCGGCTAGGTTCTCTATATCTTCTCCTTCTTCTAATACCCCGTAGTCAGGGTATTTTACCTTTGTTGCTAAAATAGCTGCGACCTCTCTTGCAATTCCAATTACGCTCAGGCAATCGGGACGATTCGGTGTGACGCCGATTCCTATAACAACGTCATTAAGCCCAAGAGCATCAACTAATCTTTCACCAATCATCGCATACTCTGGAAGAATCAAAATGCCCTCACCATCTTCGCCGATCCCTAGTTCATTCTCAGCGCAGAGCATACCTTCTGATAACTCACCTCGAATCTTAGTAGATTGGATTAATAAGCCTTCAGGAAACCTTACACTCGGGGGGAGCCTTGTTCCTGCTTTTGCAAGGGCTACTTTATCCCCGGCTTTCATATTCTTTGCCCCGCAAACTATGTTGTATAATTTGCTGCCATCTGTAACATCGCAGATAACAAGCTTTGATGCATTTGGGTGTGGTCTTATATCTAGAATCTCGGCTACGAATACATCTTCTAATCCCATTCCCATATATTCAATGGATTCTACCTCAAGCCCTACCATGGTGAGCCTTTCTGCTAATTCTTCAGGCGAGGCGTCAAAATCAACATATTCTTTGAGCCAACTGAGAGTAAATCTCATCTTATTTGTGAATCAAGGTAACATATTAAAAGATGAAATGTCAATATTTTGTGTAATTTGAGTATGTTATATTTGCTTGCCTGCTAAAAGCAAATCTGCATTAAGGTAATAGTGAACTGCAAACTTTTAAAATGTGACAAAAGATAATACGAATCTTCTCTATTTTCCGGTTTTCAATACTTGCAATGATTTTTTATAATAGCCTTTTTAACTGTGTTAGAGAAAAATGGAATTAATGTATAATGATGATAAATCACATATGGGAGTATTTTTAGTGGCATATGGGAAAAATAACCTGTTGCCTAAAGAGAAGGCAGCATTAATTGAACTAAAAAAAAGCCTTAATGGTTTTTTACGAGAACGCCTTATAAAATTTGTTCTCTTTGGATCACGGGCAAGGGAGGATTATGATAACAAATCCGATATAGACTTAGCAATCATTGTCAGAGGTCTTACAAGAAATCTTAAAAATCAGGTACTTGAAAAGGTTGCTGATATAGAGTTCAAACACCTTGTTCCGATCTCTACCCTCGTGCTCTCGGAAGTTGAATTTGAAAATCTTAAAAGGTTGGAAAGAAGAATAGCCCTTGATATTGAAAGGGAAGGCAAGCCATTATGATAGAGAAGAACAAAAAAGAGAACATTGGCGAGGAGATTAAAAGGGCAAAGGAAGCGATGCGTGTTACTTATCTTCTTTTTGAAAATAGTTTTGTTAATGACGCTATTTCAAAGTTGTACTACTTCCTGCTCTATAATGTAAGGGCACTCCTTCTTACAAAAGGTCTTGAACCAAAAAGCCACGAAGGGGCGCTTAGGCTTTTTGGTCTACATTTTGTAAAAAAAGGCATCTTTAATCCTAGGGACTCTCATATATTTTCAAAGCTTATGAAGTTTAGAGAGGAAGCTGATTATAATCCCTCATATACATTCACAAACGAGGATTTTATTGAATTTAAGAAAGAAGCGGAGGAACTGGCTGATAAAATAAGGAAGTACTTACGAAAAAAAAGGTATATTTGATTGTCGAGTGCTTGTTATATTGTTTTCAGACCTTATGTTTTAAATTATCATCCTTGATTAATGTGTACAGCAGTGGGATCGATATTACCCGTGTTTGCAATGCTCATTGTATGAACCAAGGAAAAATTTAAATTCTTATATCCCAAAACCTTCCACCACTTTTTTAATTTACAGAGACGTCATTAATGGCGTCTCTACATTAGGGAATATTATAATATGTGAGTTACCTATAGCTTTTCAGCGTTGCGGTGGTCTTCTTGTTTTTGAATAAGAAATCTTACGATCAAGAAGGTTAGGTATGGAAATATTTAACAGTCAGGGATAGATAAGTTCAAAAAAAAGGTCAAAAGCTCGTGGAGGATTCTTTCTTATCCTCTTATCCAGATTAATACCTATATAAAACAACTTCCTCTGTGGTGGGTCTTGGTAACTCATCATGGCTGGCGGCTTTTATCCTCCTTAAGTTTTTCCCATTATATCAATTTTACAACTATTTGTGAGAGGGTTAGGGCAACAGCCCGTTGAGACTAGACCCCACACTGTCTTCACCGTTTATCTTCCCCTTTAACTTCTGATCCACCCCACTTCAACTTTTGTAAACCTTTCCAATATGTAATGTTCAGGAAAGGTTCCCGTAATAGTCTCCTGATATTATGAACATAAAACCAATTCAGGAGGTGCAGTATGAAAAGTATAAAAGTATTAGCAGCGCTTGTTATTGGAGTTGCGGTAGGCGTCCTCAGTTTGGGGGTCGCAGCCCCGGAGGCTTGGGCCGCACCCTTGTCGGCTGCGAAAATTATCTTCGAGACAAACGCCACGGCTGGCGATACGGGCATTCAGGTCTTCTTAGATGGAGAACCCTGGAAGAATGTCATGATTATCAACCCGGACGGGCTGCAGATCTTTGAGGTCCAGGGTCAAGGGGGCTTGGAGGGGTTGGAGGGGTTCGGCCTTACGGAGCTGTTCTCCGAGAGCAATGAGCCGCCGTTTGAAGAGGTCCCGCTCGCAGAGGTCCTGGCCATGTTTCCGGCTGGGAAATATAGGTTTGAGGGCACGACGGTTGAGGGAGCCAGTCTGAAGAGCATGGCGACGCTTTCGCACGTTATTCCATGTGGGCCCGAAGTTGTCTCACCTGCCGAGGGGGCAATGGTGAACCAACCAGTTGTCATTGATTGGGAGAAAGTTACAAAGGAGTTTGACCCCGATTCAGACCCCAATTTTGACCCCGATAATGACTGTAAAGAATCATCAGTACTTGAAATTGTCGGCTACCAGGTCATCGTCGAGCAACAGAAACCCCAAACCCCCCCACTCGTGTTTAGCGTCTTCCTCCCGGCCGATACCACAGAGGTGACGGTTCCGCCGGAATTCATCGAGGTAGACACGAAGTGGAAGTTCGAGGTGTTGGCGATAGAGGCAGGCGGAAACCAGACGATTACGGAGAGCTTCTTCGAGACGAATTAGAAAGAATAAACAAAGGGGCAGGCCTCAACATTTGAGATAACGAGTAACGAGAAAATGAATCTCAAAAGTTGAGAGGCGACCCGAATGGTACCAATGGTATCCGTTGCAAATGAACCCTAGCGTCAATCGCCTATCGCCGGGGCAGCGTTAGCTGCAACAAGGGAAGAGGGTTCTTAGAGATTGAGAAACTGGGGCTTCGGTAAGCGCAGGGTCGGCGTAACGACAGTCCGCTTTCAAAGATCTTTACATCGAACTCGGATTAATTTAAATTCTTATGAGTATTGTCGAACGAGGAGATGAGCTTTGAGGGTACTGGTTATAGAAGACGATAAAAAGATTGCCTCTTTCGTTGTTAAGGGATTTAAACAGGCGGGATTCGCCGTAGACCATGCGTCTGACGGCGACGATGGCATTCATCTGGCTCTACACGAGTCCTACGACGCGGCAGTCATAGATATAATGCTGCCTAAATTGGATGGTCTGAGCCTTATCGAAGAGCTCCGGCGGAACAAGATAAATACACCCGTGATTATTCTAAGCGCCAAGCGATCGGTAGATGATAGGATCAAAGGGCTTCAAACAGGGAGCGACGACTACCTGACTAAGCCATTTTCTTTCTCGGAGCTTCTTGCACGTGTTCAGGCACTCATCCGCAGAGCCAGCGGCGCAGCTGAGACCACTCTCCTGACATTTGGAAACCTCTCTATGGACATTCTTAAACGAGAGGTTACTAGAGCTGATAAAAGGATTAACCTTCAACCCCGTGAATTTGCCTTACTCGAATACCTTATGCGTAATGCAGGAAGGATGGTTTCCAAAACCATTATTATGGAGCATGTCTATGATTACAACTTTGACCCGCAGACGAATGTGGTGGATGTATTAGTTTGCAGACTGCGAGATAAGGTTGACAGGGATTTTGAGAAAAAGATGATTCACACTATTCGAGGAGTTGGTTATGTTCTTAAAGAATCCTAGGCTCTTACTGAAATCAAGCAGCTTTAGACTCATAACTTGGTACACCCTTCTCTTTATTCTATGCTCGCTTGTAATAAATGTTTACGCATATACCATCATTTCTTCTTTTATCTATGAACAAAGCAGAAAGGAAATCGAGGAGGACATAGACGACCTTGCAGAGATATATCAAAAAGACGGATTGGAAGCTTTACGAGAGGACGTATATGAAGAGGAGGACGAACCCTTTCTCATTCGCCTTATTGGAAATCAAGGTAATACGCTCATTTCAAAAATTCCGAATGATTGGTCAGGTTTCAACATCGAGCAGCTTGAAAAAAGCGGCTATCTCAAAAACAAGGAGTGGAAATATCTAAAAGGCGGCGATGACGAGAATGAATTCGAAATAACGTCTCTAAGCTTGTCCAACGGCTCGACTTTGCAACTCGGTCAGAACATAGTCGAGCGGGAAGACCTTTTAAGGAGAATTCGCAAAATATATATGATCGCCATCATCCCTATAATACTGTTTGCTTATTTAGGCGGAATATTCGTTGCCGACCGCGCTCTGAATCCGATTCGACAACTTATAAATACGCTTAAATCGATAGTTTCAAGCGGCAAGATAAATGTGAGAGTTCCCGTCTATCAAACTGATAAATTGCACGATGAATTGATCTCGCTTTTTAATACGATGTTAGAAAAAATCGAAGCCCTTGTAAGTGGAATGAGAAACGTTTTGGATAACGTCGCACATGACTTGCGAACGCCGATTACGAGATTGAGAGGCACTGCTGAAGTGGCATTGCAGTCTGAGCAGGACCCAGATATTCTCCGGGAGGCCTTGAGCGATTGCATAGAGGAGTCTGAACGGATTCTCATAATGTTAAATACCCTTATGGATGTATCAGAAGCAGAGACCGGAGCTATGAAACTCGATCCGGAAGAGATGAACGTCGCCCCCCTGATAGAGGACATTGTCGGGCTCTACGGTTATGTCGCTGAGGAAAAGGGCGTTTCAGTATATACGGGTTTTCCAGAGGAGCTTTACTTAAGAGCAGACCGCAACTGGATACGTCAGGTACTGGCAAATCTGCTAGATAATGCAATCAAGTACACCCCGAGTGGCGGAAGAATAGACATCGAAGCCTATCGGAGAGACGGAGAGGTCACTATCACCGTTAAAGATACCGGAGTCGGAATCCCCCCTGAAGAGCTTGAAAAAATCTGGGATCGTCTGTACCGGGGCGATAAGAGCCGGTCTCAAAGAGGACTTGGGCTGGGCTTAAGCCTTGTCAAAGCCATCGTCAGGGCGCATAGAGGATACGTCGAGGTCTCCAGCAACCCGGGCGCCGGCTCTGTCTTCACGGTTTATCTTCCCGTTTAAGTTTAACTGATGTTGTCTAGCCACAGAGTTCACAGAGAGAAAAAAACAGAAAATTTATTTTTAATTCTTTTCTTTGTGTTCTCTGTGCTCTCTATGACTAATTATTAATTATTCAATCTGGTTCATCCATCTTCACATTTTGTAAACCTTTCCAAGAAGTAATGTTCAGGAAAGGTTCCCGTAATTGTCTCCTGATATCATGTACATAAAATCCAATTCAGGAGGTGCAGTATGAAAAAAATAAAAGTATTGGGAGCGCCTGTTATAGTAGTTGCGGTTATGTTGTCCACTCTCTTGGCAGGGCCGGGAATCGTCTGCGCCCATAATCCGGGGTTTACCGATTCCTTTATGTTTGAGGAATGCGATGGGTTTTCGTCCATCGGAGACAATCCCTTTTTCAGCTTGGAACCTGGTTTTGAGCTAATTTTGGAAGGAGAAGAGGACGGTGTCGATATTGGTTTGACAATAACCGTTCTCAACCAGACACAAACAATCACTGGCATAAAAACGAGGGTGGTTGAAGAAAGAGAAACGCATGATGGCGAGTTAGTTGAGGTTTCAAGGAACTACTTTGCCATATGTAACCGGGATAACAGTGTCGTCTATTTTGGGGAGGATGTTGATTTCTATGAAAATGGGGTTATTGTGGGTCATGAAGGATCTTGGCGTGCAGGAGTAAATGGCGCAAGAGCCGGGGTAATCATGCCTGGGATTCAGTTATTAGGCGCGAGATATATGCAGGAGGTCGCTCCTGGGGTTGCCCTGGATAGGGCAGAAACCAACAGTATCAGTGAGGTCGTCGAGACTCCGGCGGGCACGTTTAAGAACTGTCTCAAAACAAAAGAGACGACCCCGTTAGAGCCCGGGGTCGTAGGATTCAAATTCTATGCGCCGGACATTGGGCTAGTACAGGATGGGATGTTGAAACTGGTCGAGGTGTTCGAAGCTGACTAGGAGGTTTAGGATAGGCTGAGTTTTCTAACCCTGCCACGCAATGCGGGACTGGAAAGTCCCGCCTATAGAGCCATACATGGAATTGAAAACTTCTATATATATCTAAGTTTGTGATAGTAAAAAATACTTACAAGGATGGCTAAACCATGAAACGATGTATTCATCTATTTGCCTAATGTTTTTCACTTTTCCTTGTCCTCTGGGGGGTTGGGTGCAACAACAGTGGCGGGGTGGTGCATGCCCAGAGCCCAATCTGGACATTAAAGTTCGCGACCCGGAAACCGGCGGCCCATTCTCACTAGACATCGACAACGATTCCTTCCCTGTGGTTCCGGAAAGTGAGAGCGTGCTTGAGAGTGAGGACGGAACGATCCGATTGGAAATTACTGTTCTTGAAGAGACAGAAGAGGCCGCAGGAATAGATACACGCGTCCTTGTTGAGGAGGAATTCGAGAACGGTGAACTCATTGAGGTCTCCCGGAACTTCTTCGCGCAGGCGCCAGACGGCACTGTCTGCTACTTCGGCGAGGACGTCGATGAATGCGC
>Ga0209641_10003426_pt1 | contig 13302 bp, 21 predicted proteins | sample RifCSP16_1_FD_184022 | JGI IMG/M metagenome (GOLD analysis project Ga0209641, IMG submission 184022) | Soil microbial communities from Rifle, Colorado - Rifle CSP2_sed 16_1 (SPAdes) (version 2) | ecosystem: Environmental > Terrestrial > Deep subsurface > Rock core/Sediment | place: Rifle...
TACATCAAGCAACCTCACTATACGGAGGATGGTACGCATGTCGAACCGGCTCACACTGGAGACGCACAAGTTCGAGAAGGATCCGACAACGAACCGGCCAAGGTTGGCTGAACTCACCCCATACATCTCCATAGAAACGGAGCATGGGGAGCTATTCATCCAAAACGGGCAGGTATTCCCCATGACGGGGCCTCCAATCAGCGACCCGCCTCAATGGTTTTGGGATGAGGTGAAGAAATGCACCCCAGAGGCGTTGGCCGATGTGAAGTTTAAGCTGCCGTCTAAGGTTGATGCGCCCTCGGATGAGAAGCCAGTGCAGACCCCTATTCGACGCAAGCGGGGCCGTCCGAGGAAGGAGAAGGTGCATGGCTGAAATAACTGTTACGGGCGTCTCCGATTGGATCTCTCGGGGGGTCATGCGGACCATCTGGGCCAACTTCAACTCTACGGGCAATGGGACGCAGCTCGAGGCCCCGAATCTTCCTGATAAGACCGTCACGGTCTATGGCACCTATGTGAGCGGTGGGGCTACCGTGCTCATTCAGGGGTCAGAGGTTGGCGGGACAGGATTGTGGTTTACTCTGAATGACCCCAGCCAGAATGCTTTGTCTATCGCCACAGGCAAGACGGAGCAAATTCTGGAAAACCCCCGATATATCCGACCGCGCATGAGTGCCCAGGCGTCTACGACAAGTCTGAACATTGTGATTATCTCGCAAAGCACGAGGCGCTAGCGGAGGGAATATGGCTGACGATCCGATCATCAATGACGAGCAGGCGTTCTCCTACGCCGAGAACATGGTGAACTGGTCTCGCGGCCTCCGTCACCTCGAAGCGGTGTGCCGGTACGTCCGCGATGCCAAGAAGCAAATCCCGTCTCTCAAGAATGAACTCGATGGTCTCAACAAGGCCCGCGACAGCGCAAAACACCAATGTGATGAGGCTGCACGGGCATCCCAGAAGCGGATGGCCGAGCTAGACAAAGAGACTAATCGCCTGCTGGCCGATCAAGCCGACAAGGCCGACATGGCGCGCTTGCTCAAGCAGGAAGTCACGTCACTCACTACATCGCGTGATGCGCTGCGGAATGATGTCGAGGAGGCGCGAAAGCTCCTCTCTGAGACGCAGAAGTCTATCAGCAAGTTTGTCACAGAGGAATCCGATCTATCGGCCAAGGTGGCAGCACTCAAGCAGGAGATGGACCGGATTGAAAAAACGCTCCCGTCGCTCTTAAGGCGATGATCCTCATCATAGTCTGGGCTCTTGGTATGAAAGTGGGGGCCGGCGTACTTGGCACAGGAGCAGTAGCCGCCGGGTTCCCATACAGACCAGTGTTGAGGGTACGGAGAAGGTGACGTGGGCGATAACGTTCAGGTTGACAAGAACACGACTACTGGAGCCATCATCGCGGCAGATGCCGTGGTGGTTGGCACCACGACCCAATATCACCAGCGCGTCAAAATCAGCATCGGGGCTAGTGGTTCCGCGTCCGATGTTCATGCCGGCAATCGCCTTCCAGTAATCACCACAAGCGGCAGCATCATTCTCGTTAAAGCTACGGGTACTGCACTCCCCGTTAAGGTCTCAGGCTCCGTCACTATCGTCGAGCCTATCACCATTAGTGGTGCCGTCAAGGTCTCGGGCGTCGTAACGGTCAGCCCGACTGGTAACTTCTACGTTATCACCCCGACCGGCACATCCCTCCCTGTGCGCGTATCTGGAACCGTCACCATCGCGGAGCCGGTGACGATTAGCGGCAATGTAAAGGTCAGCGGCAACGTAGCCTATTTAGATTACGCCTGGGCCACGGGGACCACACAAACACGCCTCGCATTTGGAATTATTGTCCCAGCGTCTGGCGGGGCCGTGATCGCTGGGGGGACAGGACGATCTCTCCGGGTAGCTCCATCAGGAACCGCCTTCCCAGTGAAGGTGAGCGGATCAGTCACCATCGTTGAGCCGGTCACGATCAGTGGTGTGGTGAAGGTCTCTGGGAATGTCAACATCGCAGAACCTATCACCATTAGCGGCTCCATCACCAGCATCATCAATACGGTTGTCACTAAGGTGTCTGGTACGGTCACGATTGCGGAGCCCGTGACCATCAGTGGAGTGGTTAGGGTTTCAGGCAATGTTAATATCGCCGAGCCGATTACGATCAGTGGGTCTATTACATCCATCACCAATACGGTTGTGGTCAAGACGAGTGGCACGGTCACTATAGCTGAACCCATCACGATCAGCGGCAGCATTACATCCATCACCAACGCTGTCTCAGTCACGGGTGGTCCAGTTAAGGTGGTGGGGGCTGCCGCCAATGATGCCGCAGTCGCAGGCAATCCTGTCCTTATAGCCAATCGGGCGCGTCTCAGCATTTCAGGTATTAGTGTCACCACGGGCGATGTGGTCTATAGCATGGCCGACTTGCAGGGACGAAGCGTTATCATCCTCAACGCCCCCCCTGCGGTTGTGGCAACTGGAACACGAGGGCCGATTACGGCGAATGTGACCACGACACAGGCCACAGTATTGAATGCGCCTGGGGCCAACCAATTCATCGTGATTAGCAGCACGCAGGTATCCAACAACGGGGGATCCTCGAGGCGCATCGGTCTGTCTGAGGGCACAACGGTACGATGGAGGGGGCGCGTGTTTGCTTCTGGGGGTGGTTGGGGGTCCAACTTCAATCCGCCCTGGAAGCTCCCAGCCAATACAGCCTTCGCCGTGACTTCTACGACTGCGCCTAATGTGGATGTGAGCGTACAGTTCCATGTGGAGCGGACGTAATGCTATTGGTCTTTCAAAATGTAGCTCTGAATAGCGGACCGCAGCCGACCATGAAAAGTGTGATGACGGGCTTTGTCCCTGGAGCGGCTGAGGTTGGAGGCATACCCATCGGGAGCCTCTTACTGCTGCGGGTAGGGATCTAGTATGCCAGATAACATTACGCTAAGTACGGGAACTGGAGCAGGACCAATCATCTTCACGGATTTGGTGGTGAAGGGGACCGTCTCCGGCCATTTTCAGCGCATCAAGATTGTTTTTGGGGCGAGCGGCGACGGGACCGACGTTCATGTGACTAATCGCTTCCCCGTCTCTGCAACTGGCACGGTTCAGCCGGTTAAGGTGTCTGGAACCGTTACTACCAAGGTGTCAGGGACCGTAACGGTAAAGGTATCTGGCACAGTCTCCATCGCGGAGCCCATAACAATCTCTGGGACCATCACCGATATTACTAACCCCATTACGATCTCAGGGAACGTCAATGTCCATGGGGTCGTGGCCCATGATGCCCTTGCGACTGGGGCGCGACCCGTTCTGGTGGCGGGACGCGCACGAGTCACGGAGCCGACTGCCGTTGCGACAGGGGATTCCTCGTATATCTGGGTGGACCTCCAAGGGCGGCAAGTTACGATTCTCAACCACCCGGCGCAACCACGGTCCACGGGCACCACTGGGCATGGCCCACGCTATTTCCTACTCACTGCAACAACGGTATCCACCATGGTTGCCGCGCCTGGGGCAGGGCAATCTATCCACATCACCACACTCTATCCGAGCAATGTAGGCGTAGCGAATACCCTATCGGTCTTTGAGTCTGGAGATACAGCCACAGGGGGCAAGGGATTCAGAGCGCGGTTCGCGTCAGCGGGCGGCGGGGCCATTATCAAATACGACCCGCCGTGGAAGCTGACGGCGAACCGCCTGCTTGCTGGTCGTTTGGATGCGTCGAGCGCAGGCATGATCGTCAACGTCCATTACTATGTGGCTCCATAGGGAGTAAGAGATGGCCCTGTCAGTTGCAACCGCTGGTGTGATATCAGCAACGACCACTGGAGAGAACACTATTGCCACAATCACGAGTGCAAATGTGTACGACTTGAATGTAGATGTCAACGCTATGGTAGGAGGCACGACGCCCACCATCATTATCATCCGGGAATATGGGAAACCTCGTGCTACTGGAACCGAAAGACTCATCAAGGCATATACCATGGTGGGCGCACAGACCGAAAAACATTTCAAGACCATTGCCCGAGTCAGTCCGCATCACATTAAATATACGCTGACGAGGGCGCAGGGTACGGGTAATTCATATCCTGTTGCCGTGTATAAGGTGCAGTAATGGTTGTGGTTCAGACTCGACTTGTCCGCACGATTAACTTGGAAGGCTTAGAGTCCGTGACCATTGAGGAGCGGCGATTTGGTAACTGGAATGCGGCTTCCGCATTCGTAGACAATTTCTTTCGCCAGTCAGATGTGGCCGACTTCGAGAAACTGAACATCATTTGCTTTGAGGATGTGCGCCGTGTCGCACCTAGCAGGGTTTAAATGTTCAACTGGGTGCCCCACATCGCCGCCCGCAGAGAGAATCGCGGGGCCGTCACGGGAACGACGTCTGGGGCGACCATCACGGCAGGTACGGCCAACAATAAGGGCAACTACTCAGACATTGGAAGCACGACGGGTTTTGATTACGAGTGGTTATTGCTCTTCATTGGTGCGGGGAGTGCCGCCGCTGATTATGTGCTCGATCTGGCCATTAATGTCGGTGGAAATCGGTTTATTATTGCCGAGGACTTGCGGTACTGCAATATGCGAGCCGCCAATGAGCAGTGGGACGGCTACGCCTTGCCCCTCCATGTCCCCTCTGGGAGTCAGTTGTCCGTGCGGTGTGCTTCCAGCACGGCATCGGCAACATGCCAAATCGTCATCATCGGCTACTCCAGCGGCCCGTTTGGTGCACCAGGATACTCACGGTGCCGGGCCTTCTACACTCCCAGCACCAGCAGGGGAATTAACTGTGATCCCGGGGCAGTCGCACACACCAAAACGCGCACCCAAATCACCGCATCTACATCCGATAGGGCGGTTGCTCTCTTGGTCTATGTCGGACCGAACGCCGATATTGCCGCCGCTGCAACGCGCTGGCTCTTTGACATTGAGGTTGGCGGGGCTGGGACCGAACAGGTGGTATTGCCTAATATGTATCTCGGGCGGGGTGCTCCATATGACATCCCAACCTCGAAGGTATTCGGCCCCTATCCCTGTGACATCCCATCAGCAAGCCGCTTATCGTGCAATATCCAATGCCATGTCACCACGGACGGGGACCGGGACGTGGACGTGGCCCTATGGGGGTTCGTTCCCTAAGATGTTTAACTGGCATCTAAATACAGCAGCGAGAACTGAGAATCGTGGGGCGATTACGGCCAGTACGAATGCCACAACAATTACTGCCGCCGCTTCTGCCAACACTAAGGGTAGCTACGCGGACATTGGGGCTGTGACGAGTTTCGATTACGAGGCGGTCAGCCTCATGTTTGGAAACTCAAGTGCGGCGGCTGATTTCGTATTCGACCTCTCGATTAACGTCGGTGGGAACAGATTTATTATTGCCGACGATCTGCGGCACTGCGACGTAAAAGACGGTCATTGGGCGCAGTATCATATGCTGCCGATTCACGTCCCGGCGGGCAGCCAACTTTCCATCCGGTGCGCCTCTAGTGTGTTAAGCACCACATTGGACATTCTTATCGTGGGGCACTCCAGCAGTCTTTTTGGTGGGCCGGGTTACTCACGCTGCATAGCTCTGTATACGCCATCAAGTAGCCGAGGCATCAATTGCGACCCAGGGGCAACGAATAACACCAAAACACGAACACAAATTACAGCCTCCACACCTCAGCGCGTAGTCGCTCTCATGGTGGGCAGTGGAGGTGGAGGAGACGCTTCGAGGTCTGCGGTGCACCGATGGCTCTTTGACATTGAGCAGGGAGGGGCAGGATCAGAGCAGGTGATTATTCCGAATATATATCAGGGTTGCAATTCAACAGGTGACTTACCGACCCAGACGGTCTTGGGACCATTCCCATGCGATATAGCCGCCGGAACGAGGCTGTCCTGCAATATCCAGGATTCTAACAATACATCGGGCGACCGGGTACTGGACATTGCCCTACACGGGTTTGTGCCATGATCCCAGCGTTGATGGTGCCAGCATATGTGATAACGGGCACGGGGGCTGCGCCAGACGTGGCGAGGAAGCGATATACCCTCGCACTCATGGGAGTGGGGCGGGCCATTATTATCATCCCAGCCCTACAGGCGTTATTGGAGAAGGCGAAGAGTTAGATGTCTAACTACACCCATAGCCAAGACCTTGTGACGGACATCCTCTTCCGTAACGGAGAGCCCACGGACGGCACGAGTGATTTTGATGCCATCGCTCTGCAATATCTCAATAGAGGCTATCAGATCATTTGGACAGGCGGGGCAGAACTTGATCCATCCCTGAACGAAAAGTGGCTGTGGCTTCGTAAGAATCCGCCTGGGGTGTTGACGCTTGAGCCGCGCATTGTAAATGGCACGGTGAACGTGACGAAGGGCAGTACGGCCATTACGTTCTCCGCAGCCCCCGACCCCGCTATTCAGGCGACGGTGAGCGGTTGGTTCTTTCGTGTGGACAATAGCAACGGAGATGTTTTCCGCATCTCCACCAACACATCGGGGTCCACATCGGCGGTCCTCGACAGCAGATACACGGGCACCACGGCCACGGCGGCCAGCTATAAATTGTTTAAGCTGGAATATACCCTAGCAACGGATGTGCTCAACGTGATCTCTCCCATGCGGGCCTATCAGTCTGGACGAGATGAGATTGAGGGCATGAGTATTATCTCCCTTGACCGGCGTTGGCCCCTACGGACCGTGGATCAGGGCGTGCCCCATGCCTTCGCCCACATTGATGAGCAGCGTGTGCGCTTTGATCGCTATGGGGGCACGGCCACTGGCGATTTGATGCGGCTGGAGTACGACTATATGCGGGCTCCTGCGGACCTCACCGATGCGACGGGGTCTGTGCCTCTTGTGCCTCGTCAGTATCGCCGGGTGCTTGCCGACATTGCCACAGGCTGGCTCATGGTGGACAAGAACGATAACCGGGCCGATGCGATATTACTGGCGGCACGCCAAGGGCTCAAGGCGATGGCCCGTGAGAATCAGCAACGACTCGTGGTGATGGGGAGGACTTTTGGGAAGATCATTCCACGGCCTTCGGAGCTTGAGGAGCATGCGGAAGCGTTGCGGACCGAATCAGGGGTAATTCTAGGATGAGTTACGCTGGCCATATCATAGAACTTCCCGTGGGCAGTGATGGTCTGACTGGGACGAAGAATCTCTCCCAGGCCAAGCCGCAGCAACTCTTGCAGGCGACAAACCTCACCTATGAAAACGGGACGCTCCAGAAAGAGGGCGGCACGGCCCTCTACAGCTCTGGCACAATTATCAGCACCGGCACGTCCATTCTGGCTGGCGTGGACTGGAACCCGTCCGAGGGTGTGCAGCGACAGATCATCGTGGCTGGAACTGGGAGGGTCTTACGGGATACGGGCGGGGGTACGTTCCCGACTGTCATGGTGAGCGGACTGAATTTCACTGATACCGTGCCGGTCTTTGTGGAGGGTGGCGCAGAAACGCAGGGAAACCCGCGTCTGCTGTTTCTTATCAGCGAAAAGAATGCTATCAGGACGTGCTCGGGAGATAGTACGACCATGAAAGTGTTGGCCAGCGGGGCGGCCGACTGGACAGGCTCAGATCAGCCCGTTTCTGGCATGATTCACGAAGGTCGTCTCTGGGCGTGTAAGGATCATCGGTGGTACTACAGTAAAACGACTGACCATAGATCCTTTGTTTCTGGCGATGCTGGACAACTCAACGTCTATCCCGGCGAAGGTGAGGAGCTGGTAGGGGGCATCTCCTTTAAGGGAGTCATTGTGACCTGGAAGAAGCCCCTTGGCCTATATGTTATTGATACATCAAGCACCACCATCGCTAATTGGCGCGTGACGAGGTTGACGGGGGCTATTGGAGGCTTTAGCCCCTACTCAGCCGTCATCATAGACGACGACATTTTGTTTATGGACAACGGAGCCAACCTGCATCTCATTTCAACCGTCACAGAATTCGGAGATGTGGGAAGCCGCAATCTATCTCAGATTGCCGATCTTGGGCCATTCATCCGGGAGAACTTTAACCTAGCCCACCTCGATATCGTGCGGTCTGTCTATTACTCAGCCAAGCGTCAGGCGCATTTTGCGATAGCGGCTATTGGATCTACGGTAAATGATCGTCGGTTGGTCGTAGACTTCAACAGGCTGGACATTCCGAGATTCAGCATCAGTGACAGAGATCGGCCCCAGTCAATGTGGATGCGGAAGGACAGCAATAACATTCCCCGGCCCATGCTTGGTAGCGATAGGGGCACTGTGTACCGACTAGACCAAGAAACCCGATCCAATGCTGGGACGGCGTACAACGGCCAATTTCAGACGCCACACACGGACCTCAGCTTTGCGGATCAATCCTTGGGCACCAAGAGAAAGATGGGTGATTTTTTGGAACTCGTGGTGGAACCAAAAGGTGATTGGAACCTATCAGTCGATATTCTCTGGGACGGTCAGATCACGGAGACGGTGCAATTCAACATGGGGGAGAGTGGATCTAGTTTGGGGAGTTTTGTGCTTGATACGGATGTATTGGCTGGCGATCAGGTCTTGAATAAAAAAAGGCGCATTACTGGAGGCGGGCGGCGCATTTCTTTACAGGGTCGGAATTCGGGCGATGGACAGGATTTCTCGGTGTCTAAATTTTACCTCCACTTCCGCGTCAGCGATGAGAGGTTGTGATGGCAATGCCCCCCGACATTCAGGCGAAGATAGGTGCGGTCAAGGCTAGCCGTGGCGAGTTGAAGCAGTATTGCCATTATGGCCCCCATGACCATTGTACCTATGAAAAGGTCTCTTGTAAGCTCTGCGGATGTACGATCCGATCCTTGGTGCCCCATGAAAAGACGGGACATCTTATCATGGTGAATTGTCCTAATTATACCATTGTCACGCTCGAATTTGATGATGGATCGGCCCATGAAACCCCCATGTGCAAGTCATGCGCGATTAATCTTACAGATGACCAGCGTGATCAAATCTATGCTCAGGATTTGCTCCAAATGGAAGAAGAGGAGCGACGGGGCATGGGGAAGATTGCCTGGGCAGTGTTTCAGAATCGACACCTGAAGAAGAAGGAGAAGTAGTATGCCCGCTGGATATTCGCATACGACACGAGCGGCCGGACTGACCTTGACGGCAAATATCTATAATACGGATCATGTAAACCATACTAATCAAGGACCGGCAACGTATGATGACTATTCCTCTAGTGCTGCTCAGATGCAGACGGGGACTGATCCTGGGGAGGTCGGCACCGAATCATTACCAACGTCATTATCAGGTGAACTCGAAAGAATCCGATTCACGATTGAGGAATTTAAGAGTGCCTTTGATCCCAGCGTGGCGCAATGGTACGAAACGGTTGCGGTAGGCGATATTTCATTGGATAGCTCATCGGTGATTCTGGCAACGCAAGTATTCAGCTAGGAGGGTTCGGTGGCGACATTCACGAAACGCAAATTCTCGGCGAGCACAGACGGTAGGGGAATCACAGTCACGGGTACGAGTGCAACTGGGACGCTCATTCATACCTCCGTGACTGGAACGACCAATTTTGACGAGGTATGGATCTGGGCACACAACACGGCAACAGCAGACAAGTTGCTCACTGTCGAGTGGGCGCGGAGCACGGGTCAGGCTGGCTTGGCAACACGATTTACGGTTCCCACACGGGATGGCTTGTATCTCATCATCCCCGGCTTGCCACTTCAGAATGCACGTCAGGTACGGGCATTCGCCGCCACAGCGAGCATCATTGTGCTGCACGGCTACGTGAATAGGATTGCATGATGAGACGATTTACTAAGCGCACGGGCGATATAGGCGGTGTGGCATCTCGTCTGACCAGGGATTTAGACGCCAATACGAAAGATATTATTAACCTTGATGAAATCGAATTAGATGATGCCGCTTCCGATGCCAGTGCCTCGGGTCGCCTAAGACGCAATGCTCAAAAATTGACGTGGCACGACGGGAATGCCGCACGGGTCTTTCCCGTCGTGTTGGACAGGGATGTTTCATCTACAACTGTCTCAAATACGGGCGCAGAAACATCCGTGTATAGCTTTAGTGTTCCTGCAAACACGCTAGGGACCAATAGGATGATTCGACTGACGATGTTTGGGTACTATGCCAATACGTCAGCGGGCGCAGAAACATTTCAAGTGAGGGTAAAGTATGGGGCGACGCTCATCGGATTGGTGTCGTCCGCCGTCCTAGCGAGCGATGCCGACAATCGGATTTTTACCGTCAAGACCGATCTATCGGCGTTCAATGCGACAAATGCTCAAGCCTCAGTCACCGCATATTTGATGGGTCAAGCAGATACAGGATCAACTGGCGGCGGGTCGGACGCCACGCTTCTCGATCACAAAATATCCATGCACAACGCCATTGCCGAAGATTCAACACTGGCCAAAACTCTTGAAGTCACAGTGCAGCATGGTTCAGCCGCCCTAACAATCACGGCGGTGGTGCAGGTCGTACAAGTGGAGCTGACATAATGCACAGCATGAAGGTAACAGGACCACCCGCGAACTTCCCGTTGTCGTCGGCATTTCAAGACATCCCGGGCCTGGCGATTACGGCGTACTTTGACGATGAGGTTATCCTGCTGATTAAGACAGCAATCTTCCACAACCCATCTGGAACCGAGGTTCAAGTGGCGACGGTGTTTGCCATTGATGGGATTATTGAGTTGAACCCCGAGATCCGCCTTGACCTCAAGCCTGGATACGTCCTCGCCGGCACTGGAGCAAATATCTATCATGTCACGAGTGGTCAGCATACGATTACGGTGAAGGCTGTTGGGAAGGACGAGGTGACAGGGGAAGTGGTACTAGCCAACAGGGCGACACTTGCCCTAGTTCGGTGGAGCTAATCTGATGCACCCAAACGCAACCTCCTATCGCCTCATTGCCGACTACGACTACTATGCGCCGCGGATCGAGGCGTTGTGGGGGGAAACGGACATTCCCAAGTTTCCTACGGTGTATCCTCAGATCGTGGCAGAGCGGAACGGGGATCTCATCGGCTTCATCGCACGACGGCATGTGACGGATACGGTGATGGTAGAGCCGATATTGGCTAAGAGCATCTTCGTTTACATTCGGCTGATTGAGCATATTGAGCGTGTGTTGAAGCAAGCGGGTGTGAGCTTCTACTATTTCCGCGTAGAGCCGCACCGCATCAAGCATGAGGCGATGTTGAAGAAGCACGGGAATGGATTTGTGACAGACTTAGGCTATCACGATGGCTACCAATGGTTTCGTCGGGGGATAAATTGAAAATCTATACGAAAGTAGTCTGGGATTACAGGGGCAATGTCATTGAGGAGCAATCCTACGAGTACGATGGGCCTGTGGCTGAAGCCAAGGGCACGGTCAATATCCCAGGGCCAACATCCGAGGAGCGTGCCTTGCAGGCAACGCAGACACGCCTCCTCGAGCAGCAAGCCTCCGCATTCACAGAGCAGCAGCGCATTCAAAATCTGCTATCACCGTTCATCTTTGAATCTACGGGAGTCAAGCCCATCTTCGACCCCAATGATCCCAGCCGCATCATCTCCTTCGAGCCCATCACAGACGAACTGGCTCCGCTCCGCTCGCAAATTGAAAAGGGCTTCCTTGAGCGCACCCAGGCAGCCCTGTCAGGACAACTACCAGTCAATCCAGCCCTATTAAGTGATCTGGCCGAAAACGAACGCACATTGAGAGAGACATTACGCCGTCAACTTGGCCCAGGCTTCGAGACCTCATCCCCTGGCATTGAATCCTTGGGCGAGTTCGGTCAGCGGAGAAGTGAGCTACTCGAATCAGCGAGACGTGGTGATCTCAGCCTCGCGGAGCAGTTAGGTATCTCGCGGCAACAGGCGAATGATTTACAGTTGCAAAACTTGCTCAGGAATATCACCGGAGCCTCCAACTTTCCGTTTCAGGCAGCAGGGGGATTTGGGCAGGCGGCGGCAGGATTCGGAGCAGCCCAACAGCCATTTCAGTTCCAGAGGGGTTTGCAGAGTCAGGCGGCACTTCAGTCCGCGCAGGCATCGTCGGGTTTGTTTAGCGACATTTTCGGAGGTATTGGTGGGTTGCTAGGGCTAGGATTCACGCAGCCCTCTAGCACATTTACTGGTAGCGTGTTCGGTAAGGCCTTGGGGTTGGGATAAATGGCGAAGATTTGTTGTAAATGCAAAATAGAGAAATCTCCATCTGAATTTTACAAAAGTTCTTCAAGGGGATTTCAATCTTATTGCAAATCCTGCCAGAAAAGAATTTATAGCCAATGGCTAAAGAGGAATCCACATAAGCAGCAGGAATACGACGTTAAGGGCAGGGAAAAGGCCAGAAACGGCCATCTCAAGAGAAATTACGGTATAACCAGCAAACAATATGAAGAAATGCTAGTAAAGCAGGGAGGGGTTTGTGTGATCTGTCAAGAAGCTCCGAATGTTCGCGGATTGGTCGTTGACCACGATCATAAGAGTGGTCAAGTCAGGGGGTTGTTGTGTCTAAAATGTAATTCGTCGATAGAGAGAATGGACTCAATTTATGGCTGGTCTGTTTTGGCCGAAGCATATTTGGAAACCGCACCTAATTTGTGGGATGCATGAAAAATGTCTAACGGGAGTAGAAATTTTCTCAGCGGAGTGGGTGGATTGACCACGGGATTATTCCGGGGCCTTACCGCTGGCATCGCATTGAAGCAACATCAGCAGGCACTTGACCAGCGTAAGGCCGAGTCTGAATTCCAGGCCTATGCAAACATTCTCCATGCAGCTCCTGCGAAGCGACCAGCCCTATTCGACCTCTACATTCAAAGCAAGGGGGGCGATCCGAGCAATGCCCAATTCAAGCCATTTAAAAATCTCCTCTCGAAGATTGAGGATGAGGAAATTGGAGCGTTTGAATCCGCCCTGAAGGGAATGCTGGAAGATGATCCAGTCAACTTTACCCGCAATCTGTTTAAGCTCGGCTCTAATCCTAGCCAACTGTTTGAATTTTTGGGTCAACAAGGAAAGGCAGCAAGACGGAGGGCCATTCTTGAAGGTGAGGGCCAGCCAGGAGAACCGGCACCACAACAGGGCCCTTCTCCCACAGTACCCCAAGCTCCATCTGGTCTATCAACCCAAGGGCAGATCAATCGGCTTCTGTTACAGAGAGGCCTTCTACAGAGAGAAGGCCTAATGGATGATGCACGTTTGGTCCAACAAGACATCAATAGGCTTCAGCAGCAATTGGAGAAAGAACAGGGCATGAGTCCGAGGCAGTTTGAGCAGCAGTTGCGATTGAGCCGAGAG
>Ga0209641_10003431_pt1 | contig 13297 bp, 16 predicted proteins | sample RifCSP16_1_FD_184022 | JGI IMG/M metagenome (GOLD analysis project Ga0209641, IMG submission 184022) | Soil microbial communities from Rifle, Colorado - Rifle CSP2_sed 16_1 (SPAdes) (version 2) | ecosystem: Environmental > Terrestrial > Deep subsurface > Rock core/Sediment | place: Rifle...
CCTCGGTGAGCAGGCTTCCGAGCTGGTTCACAGGTGCGACGCCTTCACCTATTTTCATGCCTGCATTTATCGCTCTCTCCACGAACTTCTTTGCTCGATGTGCTGCTTCCACAAGAGGGGTTCCTTTTGCGATTTCAGAGGCAAGCGCTGCTGAGTGCGTGCATCCGGAGCCGTGAGTTCCTCCTTTTATCAGCTCTCCCACGATGTATGTGAAATCGCCGTCGTAGAGCACATCTGTCCCTTTAAGATGCCCGCCTGTCACGATCACAGCTCCTGCTCCAAGCTCATGGATCTTTTTTGCAGCTCTTTTTGCATCCTTCATATCCCTGATCATCAGGTTCGATAACCTCTCTGCTTCAGAGACATTTGGTGTTATGACAGTGCAGAGCGGGATGAGCTCCCTGCACAGAACATCCACGGTTTCATCCCTCATGAGTTCCCCGCCTGCCTCAGCAGCCATCACCGGATCAATAACAAGAGGGAACCTGTGCTCTTTGACCAGCTCTGCCACTGCTCTGACGATAGCAGGCGACGAGAGCATCCCTGTTTTGGCGCAATCTATCCTGATGTCGCTCACCACAGCATTGAACTGCTCTTTGATAAACTCCACAGGGATATCAAAGGAGTCCAGGACGCCTTTTGTATTCTGCGCTGTGACAGATGTTATCACACACGTTCCATGCACACCCAGTGCTGCAAATGTCTTTATGTCAGCCGCTATTCCCGCCCCGCCGCCTGAATCCACACCTGCTATTGTCAATGCCGTAGCCATGGCGTAAAGAATGGTCTGCATACATTATAATATTTCCAGTTGAAATCAGGAGGTTCAGTATGAGAGAGCATATCAAAGCCTGGAAGGAAGAATCCAAACACTGGAAAGGAGGGCATTACTTGCTTGAACTGCCAGGCTCGTGCTGTAAAGGACGTTTGCTGGATGCGGGGTGTGGAAGCGGGAAATATGCACTTCCATTGAGGATGCGGGGATTTGAGGTTGTGGCTCTGGATGTATCGCGCCATGCTCTCAAGACAGCGGAAGAAAGATGTGCGCGCCTGAACCTGAATATAGATCCTGTAGCTGCCAATGTTTATGAGATCCCTTTTAAAAATGGCTGCTTTGATGTCATATGGTGCTACGGTGTCCTGCAGCATCTGCTGCTGAAAGAACGGGAACTTGCGATCCATGAATTCATGCGTCTCCTGAAGCATGATGGACTGCTCTTCATCGAGGTCATGGGAGAAAAAGACATGAGATTCGGTGGAAGCGAGATCGAGCATAACACATTTTCAAGAAAAAACGGCATCGTATATCATTATTTCAATACTGACGAGCTAAAAGAACTGCTGCATGGTTTTTCGTGCAGCATCACTGAATCCAGGAAAGAGAAGGTGTTTGAAGGAGAGCGCTATGTAAGGCATACGATCTCTGCTGTCGCAAAAAAACCATAGGTTAGTTATTCTTAGCGTCCAAACTTGTTGTGGTAACTTAGAACGCACACCGCCAAGAACGCAAAGGTCGCAAAGATTAATGCGGCAAAGCTTTGCGTTCTTTGCGAACTTTGCGGTGATATAGATTCAACCAGCTAGTGCACGAACCCCAGAATGCTACTTGACATAAAGGCTATTCCAGGAAGACCGCTGCAGCAAAAACTGTCGTCCATAGTCCATCCTTGTTGCCCTCGGCAGACTGGCTGATGTGCGTGGTTCTGAATATGTGACCGCTTGCCCTGTAGATCTGCTTTCTTTCATCCCATGCCTGGTTCGGATCAAATTCAATGCCAAGCGTGGTAGCAAGCATGGTAGCTGCCAGGTCCTCTGCATATTCCCCCGCCTTTTTAGCCACTTCCCCAAAAGAATGATGCTCGGAAAGATAACCGTAAATGCTGGTGTCTTTGGGTACTGCAACACCGATAGCAGCTGATATCAGACGGTTTGGCTCACTGGTTTCATTTCTAGCAAATACGCAGAAGGTGATCTGACCTGGATAAAGGAGCTTTAACCCCTCTTCTTTTGAAATTATTTTACAATTGGGCGGCAGGATGCTTGATACAGAAACAAGGTTGCATTTCTCTATACCCGCATCTCTTAATGCCAGCTCAAAGGATGCGAGTCTGTCCTTGTGGATGCCTGCTCCTTTTGTCAGGAACATCTTTTTCGGAACGTTCATATTCATGAATGAAGCACTCTTTTCAATCGTTCCACAAGTTCTTTTTGTATCGCTGAATTCCTGTCTCCTCCGCATACGCAGCCCCTCACCCCTATTATATCAGGCTGGATGCGCTTGAGGATCGGTATATCCTCGAACTTTATCGTGCCTGCGATTGCTGTTTCAAGACCATGGTGCCTCGCGCTTTTCACGAATTTAGTAAGCTCATGCTCTCCGAGAAAATCGAAAGTTGAGCGTCCATCCTTTATTCCTGTATCAACCATGACCACATCAGCACCTGCTTCACTGCAGATCGAAGGAAGTTCAAACGGCGAGATTGAATTGATCCTGCAGTAATCAGAATAGCCTGCAGCCACTACTTTTTTATTCTTATCATAATCTTTTACCGAGCGCACTATATTGGTCATCATATCCATTGCCTGCTCTTTTGTCTGGATGCCGTATAATCCAACCTTGATGTACTCAGCCCCTGACACTGCAGCTCCAAGTGCTGCCAGCGAGGCTGTGCCTGGTTTATAGTTGAAATCCCCTATGGTGGCGCTCACAGGCACCGAACCTGCTATATCTTTCACTGCTCTTATCATCCAGGGGAAATTGGCGCCCAGTGAACCTTCTTTTGGATTCTTGACATCGATTATGTCCGCTCCACCGAGTTTGCTGACCTTTGCCTCTTCAATATTGATCGGGCTCACAAGTAATTTCATATCCATTAAACAAGATAACAGCACTAATACATTTATGTTTCGAATTGTTTTCGTGATTGACATACTTCATGGAAATGCTGTGCATGCAATAAGAGGTGAGAGGTCAAAATATATGCCTGTGAAAAACAGCGTGATCTGCAGATCTTCGGATCCTCTGGACATGGTATCTGCATTGAAACCGAGAGAGGTCTATATAGCCGACCTTGACCGCCTTCTGCGCATCGGTGATAATCTTGAGCTGATCAGGAAGATCTCTGCTGGCACAGAGACGATGGTGGATACAGGTGCATCAGATCTGGAGGATGTCAGAAAATACGCCAGGATCGCTGATACCGTGATCCTGGGCACTGAAACCGTCTCGCTTGAATTGATAGAACAGGCATCAGGACTTTTTTCAGGCAGAATAAATGTGAGTATTGATATCAGAAGCAGGAAAGTTCTGACGCAGGACAGAGCGCTGGACATGGAACCAGAAAAGCTTGCAGAGCTTCTGAATGATTATGATATCCTGGACATCATTGCACTTGATCTGGGTAAAGTTGGAACAGGCACAGGAATAGATATCGAACTTCTGGGCAGCATCGCTGCATCATCAGATCACGGCGTCCTTGCGGGCGGCGGGATAAGGGGTATGGACGATATTGATGCACTGGAAAAAATAGGGATCAAAGGCGCACTTGCTGCAACTGCTGTGCATGAGGGAAGGATCCCTCTTGAGCTTTTTCGATAGCTTCAGCATTCAGCCAAAACACGTTTTTTGATATCCGCAGCTCATGCAGAACAGGTTCTTCCACTCCTCTATGATCTCTGGTATTTTTTCAGAGATCGTTCTCCAATCAGTGCACTCGCCGGGCCTGAACCCCAGAAGCCTTAATGCCTCTTCATCCTGATGGATTATCATTTCGTCGGTGAATTCACTGCTTGAGCATCTGTCCTCCTTCAGATACGGGCATCTGGCGCAGACCTCGTCAGGTCCTTCCACTATCTCAAGCTCCTCTTTATTGATGACCGAATAGATCTGTCTGATGAAATCCTCTGAATATCCCTCTCCTCTAAAAAAGTTAAGACATATCAGATGATGACCTCTTAGTTTTGCTTTGTGGACTAACACAGGAACGCATATTGCTTATCCTGCAATTAAACATTTTGAATGAATAGAAAAACTATTAATACGGATCAGGGTATTTAGTGGATGCTCGACCCGTGCGCCGGTAGTGTAGCGGTTATCACTGAGCGTTGCCAACGCTTAAACTCGGGTTCGAATCCCGACCGGCGCATGAACCTGCTCCAATCCACAGCTTTCACGTCTGAGCTGGCTGTCCTGCATCGCTCAGGGTTCGGCGCTCCTGAAAATACAGTCTTATTACAGTCTAATTATTAATCCCCGGCGCCGACAGGTCCCGAAGAAGCATCGTCTACAACGTAAAAATCAACCGCAGATGGACGGGGATACGTGTCCTCTGTGTTTATCATCGGCTCCGTAAACTTTCATGGAAAATTCCGCAGCTTCCTGTGCTATCCAGCAGCGCCAGGAAACTCGCTTGCATTGATGGGCTTTTCTTCCTGCGGGGATGTGAAGCCGCGGCGGACAGAGCACAGATGAAAAGCGCTGGGTGGAGGGCGTGCCTGCGAGGAAGAAGGCGCCTGGGTTCTGATCATCCCTCCCTGAAGATGTGTTAGATCATTCGAATGTTTCGAAATGAATATATGTAATTAGAGCATAAGATGCAATACTGAGATCAAATGAGTGAAATAAAGCACATTCAAACAAGCATTGACATGGTCTCCTACGATCATCTCATGCACCTTTCCAGGATAAAGAAAAAATCACTGAAAGAAACAGTAAAAGAAGCTATCATGGAATATATCAGAAGACATGAAAAAGAGATAATGACAGACTCGCTGTTCAAGATAATCGGTTCTTTCAGTACGGAAGAAGGCGATTTCAGTGAGAGGGATGACTGGAGAGAGTAGATGCGCATTTATCTTGATACCGGCTTTTTCATAGCGCTGAGCGACGCAAGAGATAAGAACCACACAAGAGCGAAAATGTACCTTAAAAAACAGGTTCAGAGCGGTGCACGGTTCGTCACTGGCAGAAATGTTGTCGTCGAATATATTGATGGCGTTATAAAAAGGGTAAGCAAGATCAAAGCAATTGAAGAGCTGGAAAATATTCTGAGCAGCAAATTGCTGGTCATCGAACCTGTCATTGAGATGGACTGGGATAAAGCTATTATGTTTTTTAAGAAATACAATGATCAGCAGATTGACCTTACGGATTGTCTGAGTTTTGCAGTGATGGAAAGGCTTGAAATGAATACAGCTTTGACATTTGATAATGATTTTAAGATTCACGGGTTCGAAGTCCAGATTTGATATCTTATGGAACAGGAGCTGGATCTCAAGGATCGTGTGAACATCATACTCTTTATGCTCACCGTGTTTACATGAAAATTGATAAAAAGTTTCCTGAGCAGCCCTCCGTACTTCCTGTACCTGCTGATCTCCACAGTGAACAGGGTCTTCGATCAGAGCAGGATCAGAATCTGAGCGCGCACAGTAAGGCGGCATATCTGCGCCGCGAGTTTGATATTTTTGAAGTAATATAAATGCCATGCCAGCTTGTCATGTGTTCGCAGGGTATAAGATGTTTGAGATAAAGAAGCTTAAATACTTTGCACTGCAATATTTGTGTGAAGCTGTTCACTTCTGCCAGTGCTGCTGTGATATTATGACAGAAATAACCATAAACGTGCCCGATGAAGTTGCGAAGAAAATGGAAAAAATGCGCTTCATAAACTGGAACGAGCTTTTGGTCAGAGACATCTTGTTCAGATTAAGCGAGCGCGATATTGTAGAAGCGATACTGGCAGAAAGCAAAATGACAGAAGAGGATGCAGAGGAATTAGACAGGATAGTAAAGCGTGGTTTGTTTGAAAAGCACTACCGGAAAGCTCAGGCTAATTCTTGATACGAATATCGTCTTCTCGGCTCTGATCAATAAAAAATCAACCATTAGAGACATCCTTCTTTCAGACAGGATCCTTTTTCTTTTCACGCTATTCTATCTTTTGAGCAAAGTGAACATTGTAAAAAGAGACGTTTTTTCTGGAAATCTGGAAAAGGCGCGAAAGATCATGGAAAAAATAGATATATACGATTCCGAATTCCTGGCGCTGGCGTTTTCTGTGGACAACGAAGGGATTTTCAGCAAAGACAGGGACTTTGACAAATCCGGGATCAAGAGATGGAGTGTTGAGGAATTGCTTGAATGGCTGGCAAGAAAATAAAATATGTAAGGAGGCTCCCACTGTCCCATCGCCGCCCATTACCCATTCGCTGATGGTAACGGAAGAATAAACAGGTTGATGGTACTATAATCTCATTTTGATCTCATCCGCATTATAGCGAAGCGTCACCACCCTGCTCCTGCCGCGCGACCCTTTTCCTGTAAAATCTGCATCTATGAGCTTGACAGAATGAAGTTTATTCAGCAGCTCATAGAACCGCGTGTATGCCAGATTTGTTTTCAAATGGAATTTTTCATAAAGCTCGCCTGAACTGGACTGCGCCGCATCAGCCACCAGTCTGAGAAGGATCTTCTCGTCTTCTTTCAAGGACTGCATGATATATGAAAGATGTACAAGCCTTGATTTCCCGAATGCAGACTCCACATCCTCCACAGATATCATCCTGCTCGCCCTGCGCTCTGCATTAAGACCTGAACGCTTGAGCAGATCTATCCCGACGCGCAGGTCACCCAGGGCAGACGTATGCTCTGTGATCCTGTCCAGAACGATATCATCGAGCACACCCGGATAGAATCCGAGCTTTGCCCTGTTTGACAGTATATCCTTTATTTCATCTCTGGAATACCTGGGGAACGCGATTTCTTCCGGCAGGAAAACAGATTCCACTTTCGGATCGAACAGATGAGGCACGCCTGTGTCGCTCAGTATTGCGATGATGCCCACACGCACTCCGGGATAGGTCTCATGCGCCCGCAGCAGGGAATAGAGCACATCATTGACTTCGTTCTCATAGAACAGATAATTCATATCATCAAGCGCAACAATGAGCACTTTCTCATGTTCAGCAAGGTATCTTGAGATCTCATTGAAGATCTTCTTGAATGAAACCCCTGACGTTGGAGGAGCGTACCCTATGAGTTTCCTGAAGACCTGGGAAAAGACCGCATATCTCGTTGAGTTCACCTGACAGTTCACAAGCACCGGAACGACCTGAGGTGCATGCTTTTCTATCTCTTCAAAGATCTTGATCACAGCAGTGGTCTTGCCAGTTCCGGGCGCGCCGATGCACAGGCAGTTCAGAGGTCTTCCACCGCCTAAAGCAGGACGGATGCTGTACATCATCGCCTGTAACTGACCATCCCTGTGGAGGAAATGTTCAGGGATATGGTCAAGCTCAAAAAGCTCGCTATCTTTGAACAGGGTCTGGTCCCAGGAGAGCATTTCTTTCATCGGCAATACTTTCACTTAGCTGTAAATAAGCTTTCCGAGGTAATTAAATCTGCTACCTTTATTAAAACTCACCTGCAATTAGTCATTGATGTGGCTCGATGCACTGCTCTCTTCCTTTTACTATCTTGTCTCAGTGATCCCGCCCACAGTGGTTGGCATCATCCTGATGGAACTGCTGGTCGAGCTCGGCTGGATGCAGAAGCTTGGTTCTCTGACAGCACCGTTCATGCGCTTCGCTCACCTGCGCGAAGAAGTGGGCATCAGTTTTCTTGTCTCCTTTGGCTCTCCGACCGCAGGAAATTCCATGGTCGCAGATCTCAACAAAAAAGGTCTGATAGACAGAAAAGAGACCATGATCGCATCGCTCGTAAATTCTTTCCCTTCCACGTTCATCTTTCTGAGGGACCTGCTTCCTGTGCTTATAATATTGCTCGGAACAACAGGGCTCATTTATCTCGGCATCGTCGTGGCTATAGGCTTTCTCAGGACCGCGATAACCATGATTCTGGGGAGATTCCTTTTACCTGCAAAAAAACCTGCAGCGATAGGTCAGGAAATAAAAAGAGAAAAGCTCAGCAGGGCTTTAAGAAAAGCGGTGAGAGCTTCAATCACCCCCCTCAGGCGCATCATACCCACGATGGCGATCGCTGCGATCATCGTATTCCAGCTGATCGATATCGGGTTTTTCGAAATGATCTCGGTATACCTGAAAAACCTGCCTGTTCTGAGTAATCTTCCGGTCGAAGGGCTGCCTGTGATCGCAGCATGGTTTGCAAGCAACATCGGAGCATATACGATCGCGGCAAGCCTGCTCACTGAAGGGATACTTTCATCGAAGGAGATCATAATCACGCTGCTGGTTGGAAGAGTGCTTTCCAGTCTTGTGCGCCTGCGATTTACCATCCCGTATTACACAGGCATATTTTCCCCAGGGCTTGGCATGCAGATCATGCTGATCTCAATACTGATGCAGGAAGGGATAACGGTGATCATCATCGTGCTTCTTTCTCTTTTCTGGTGAAACAGGCATATTTTGCCTAAAGATTTAAATCACATAAAAGCGTGGTTAACACCGTTAACATGCCGAAAAATGACAGCCATCTTTATTCTGAAACCGCAATGGTGCAGGATGTTTATACAAATAAGATCGTGAGACTCTCCCCTTCAGTAAAGCTCGTGTTCAAAGTGCTGGAATACAAGGGTCTGATGACGCAGAAAGAGCTTGTGGCTGAAAGCTACCTTCCTCCGCGCACTGTCAGATATGCCCTCAATATACTGAAAAAGGAGGGTATACTTGAGGAGAGGCTCTATTACAAGGATGCACGTCAGAGCCCGCAGCATGATGAGATGATGTCCAACTTCGCCTGCGGTGTAGTATAGTATATAAGTATTCAACCATATTTTCAGTCCATGGATAGAGGCAGTTCACGGGAGATCGTGCATCTTGTTGCATCATTGATCGTCCTCACCATAGCCTTTGCTTACCCCAGTCTGAGACCTGAAATCATGCTGATCGTGGCTTTTGGCGTGGGGACAGGCTTTCTCCTTCATGAACTTGCCCATAAGTTCACTGCCCAGAGGTACGGGTATGCGGCTGATTATGAGGCAAGCCCGATGGGGCTTCTCCTGGCGCTGGGCATTTCATTCATCAGTGGCGGAGGCTTCGTATTTGCTGCACCCGGTGCAGTCATGATCCGTGGAAAGAGGTTCGCGTATGCGTATGAAGACTTTCAACAGAATGCAAAAGAGTTCGCATATATCTCGGTTTCTGGAGCAATCGTCAATCTGATGCTTGCTTTATCGTTTTATGGCGCTTCCTTTTTTGTGACAGGGTCAGGTCTGGAGTATGAAGTCCTGGTCAGAGGCGCGCGTATCAATGTTTTCCTTGCCGGGTTCAATATGATTCCATTCGGTCCCCTCGATGGAGCGAAAGTATGGAGATACAGCCCTGTCCTGTGGGGAATGATTATGATTCCTGCGGTGATCCTGTTCTTTTTCGTGATCCCGGCATGAAATCAGCCCTCAACTGATCAGGAAATTGGCATACATGATATTCGCATCCATTTTTGTGATGGTAAGCACGTTCGTGGTAACGATATTTACGTTTCTGTAACATGATGTCAGGTCGATCTGTCGGCTTGGATAGTCAATCGTGCCGCTGCATGATCCCGAGGGCCTGTTCTGGGTAACACTAGCCCAATACATGTTTCCATTGGCATCGCTCCTTAAGGTTATGGTAATTTCGAATACTCTACTCAGTTTATCTCTGACATTAAATATCAGCTCAGCATTATATGCGTTCCTTACCATGGCAATATCTGTGATAATGAACACCGGATTGCTCGCACTTGCAGGTATGTCTGTACATCCCTGATTCTTTTGCGACATGTACTTCCCTGGATAGGCGCAGCTATTGCTTTCGCCCGTAGCTCCTGCCATATCCTCCTCAGTTAATGCGACCGTGCCTGAAAACATTTTATCCAGGGAAAGATTGGTCATGTCAGGAAGACTGATGGATCTCACGCTGAATCCGTAGACATCTGTGATATTGATCCTGCTGCCTGTAACATTGACCCTGGAGCCGGATGGTCTGTATTCATAAGAGAGGTTTGACCAGATCTTTGGATATCTGGTCTCGATTGATACGTTCATTGAAGAAAAAACTCGATTGACATATCGAGGAACCGGTAATACATTGAATGATTCCACGTCTGTGGACGAGACCGGTCTTACGCCCAGCAGGATCGGAATAAAAAGATTATCACTGGTGGTGAGGCGGTTGACGTCGTCAGTATAGTTATAGTATCCATAGTCCTTGATTATTATTCCATTCTCATACACTATCCTGGGAAAATTTGAAATGCCTTTCATTTCATAAACAATCCCGGTTGACGGGTAATTCACAGAACTGATCGTGCCATTCAAATTGTACGTGACAGTGATATTCAGAGGATATGTGGTAATGGTTCCGTATGCTCCTGGACCTGGATTGCGGAATACTATCCTCTGGGGATATCTGGCACCCATGTGTATGCTGCTTGTCCTCGGAATGTTCTTTAGCGATGTATCCTCAAGGTCTGACCTCATATCGATAATATCACTGTACGCCTTATCGAATTCCTGCCTTTCAAGTTCCTTGTTCCATGAAGGCACTTGATAAACCTGCATTGTTCCAAGGAATACCACAAAGATCAGCAGCATCAGCATGGCGCCGACAACTTCCGAAACTCCATTTTCGCTATTATTTCCCATAACATCACCTACACAAACCTGGTAAAGAGGATATACGCAGTAATCATCATGATAACCGAATGCTTAAGACCGCTGAATATGCTCTCCCCGATCATCTGCCCTGCAATTATCCCTGATAAGAACCCCTGAATAATGGATGCATGCATGAACAGGGTAGAATACTCATCTTTGTGTGAACTTATTGTGAGCATGCTTGAGGCGCCTGTAGCTTCAGGTATCTTGGGCAGGAACATCGTTGCGAACACGTACAATACGAGCATGAACACAGCAAACGACATGTACACAATGATGAGGTAGGAGAAAAGCGCAGTAAATTTCTGGCGCATGAGTTTTTCTGATAGATCCGCATCATTCGCAGCGACCCTCAATGTTTCCTTTATATTCCCTGTGGACGCGCTTGCCTTTGTGATGAGCGTCACGATCCTTGATATGGAGATCGTATTTACCCTTCGCTCAAACTTTGTCATGGCTTCGAGCACGCTGTGGCTCCACATGAGGTCTTTGGACATTATCTTTACTTCAGTGCTCAGCACCCCGAGATTGATCTTTGAAATAGAACTTATCGCATCTGAGAGAGGCACACCCATCTCGCTTATGGCAGCAAGCCGCCTGAGAAATCCTGGTATGGAGTCCCCGATCTGCTGTATCCTCCTCATCTGCATCTCATAGAAGAAAAGAAAAGGCACGAGAATGATCAGACTGCCTATCACCATCAGATCATCGAGCAGATCGACGGTTATCCGACGCTGATTAACTGATAGAACAAAATAAATAAGGGCTGCAGGTATGGTGATGTAGAATGCTTTCGAGGGATCAGAGAAGAAGGGTTTGAGCGGATTTTTTCGAAGCTTCACCACACTCGTCCACCTCAGCGACCTCATCAGCCTTCGCACCATTCTCTTATCCTTTGGATCGAATGGTTTTATCCTTACATTGTCATAATGCTGGATCTTCTTGGAAACCGAGTAGATCTTTATCAGCCTGCTGTCGCTGCTTATTGATATTACGCTGAGGAGAACACTAAATCCCATGGCGCTAAATGGGATCACAGCATATATGATCAACTTGAGTGTTAGAAGACTTCCTGGACCCATGGTTCCCATCACTATTAAAATCGTTATCAAGAACAGGGGTCCTGCAACAAAAACCGTTATATAGGTCTCAGCAAACATTCCCAGCATTTCAAGATGCATGTTCTGATCAGCCTCTGCAGACCTCTGGTAATGGCTCACCATATTTGCAAAAAACCCCTCCATGTCACCTCCTGATTCGATGATATTCAAAAGATTATCAAGGAAGTCCCTGAACTTGTCAGACTGGGTGGTGACCGCTGCGTTTTTGAGCGCGGTGACCAGATCGCTTCCATGCAGTTCGGTATCCAGCAAGATATATGCGACCTCCTCTGCAGATTCGCCATAGACATCAATATGCTCGCTCAATGATTTAAAAATGGAAAAGAGACTTATGCCCCCTTTGCTCAATGCATGCAAATACGCCACAGTATGCGGGAGCGTGAGATCGATTTTGGTTTTTCTGTTATATGCGGCCATTCCAGGATACGAAAGGATCATATATAAAGTGGCAAGCCCGAGCAACAGTGAAAAAATTATCAGGATAGCCACTTTAAAAATTGGTTCCCCGTATTCTCTGAAGACCTCCATTCCTGTGTAAGGCACGATCCTCATATAAGTCAGGTAGACCATCCGCCACAGAGGCATGAGCAGGTATCCTGTCACGAGACCAAGGATAACGGTCAGTGATGCAAAGAGATATGCTGTGCTCACATAGACATCCCAGGGCAGACCTGTCCGCGACTGCCTGATGGCAAGCCTGAGTGCATCATGGCTCTCTTTTTCATTATTTACATATTTTCCAAAGATAGCATATGCAAAATTATGTATTCCTTTCATGTCCTGTTCTCTAAAAGCTTGATTGTGTTTTCAGGATCAGCATAATAGCTCTGTATGAGTAAAACCACATCGTATTCGTCCATTCCTTTCTCGACCATGTATTCGAGCAGCTTCCGTCTGTTCTCAAGCTCAGACTTCAGCTTCGCTTCATCCCAGTTGCATCTCGTCATCAGCTTTTCATGAACAAAAGACCTGCCGCTGCTCTTGAATGTGTCAGTTTTTGGATCCCAGCTGTAGATCACATTGAACTTCAGGTCCTGTGTATTGTTATCGATACCTGTGAATTCCACCATCTTGTCAATGCGGCGCACTTTCTTTCCCTCGAATTTTCCTTCAATTTCAACCTGGATCTGGATGGCGAGTATGTCCAGCGCCTGGATCATCACGCGCGGGATGTTTATTGGATCTCCTTCAAGCCTGCTTATGACCGTGCTCACAGAATCTGCATGCATCGTCGAATAGGTGGTATGACCTGTGTTCATTGCCTGAAACAGCGTCATGGCTTCTTTTCCTCTGATCTCTCCGACTATGATGTACTCAGGGCGCTGGCGCAGTGCCTGCCGCAGCAGTTCGTACATATCTATCTCCCGGGCGCTCGTTGTTTTTGAAAAGGATTCTCGCGTAACGCTCCCTATCCAGTTCGAATGGTGCAATACAAGTTCATGCGTGTCTTCGATGCTGATGATTTTTGCCATTGAAGGAATGAAAAGCGAGATCGCATTCAGGGTAGAGGTCTTTCCCGCAGCAGTAGCGCCTGCAAATACAATGCTCTTGCCGTTCTCG
>Ga0209641_10003433_pt1 | contig 13295 bp, 11 predicted proteins | sample RifCSP16_1_FD_184022 | JGI IMG/M metagenome (GOLD analysis project Ga0209641, IMG submission 184022) | Soil microbial communities from Rifle, Colorado - Rifle CSP2_sed 16_1 (SPAdes) (version 2) | ecosystem: Environmental > Terrestrial > Deep subsurface > Rock core/Sediment | place: Rifle...
GTTCAAGGAGTTTGAGCAGTTTATATTTGTCCTCGAACGCCTTGAACAGGGTCCTCATCTTTTCCACGTTCGCGAATTCAGGGCTCTCTAACACCTGGAACGCCCCGCCGATGTAGACCTTCTCGCTGTCCCGCTCCTGGATCTCCCGGCTGGCCTGATAGGTTTCTTCCATCAGGCGCTTGAAGACCCTTTTCTCCTCGCGCAGCTTCTCGACCAGCCGCCGTCGCACCTCGGTAAGGGACCAGTGTTCGAGCTCCTCATCGAGAAACGTGCTGAACGTGTTCAGATCATGCTGGAGTATCTCCTCGTCGAGCTGTATGAGCTTGTTCTGGACCGTCCCGTTGCTCGTGACGAAAATGATGAGCACTTCTCGGCCGTGCAGACGGATGAACTCGATATGCTTATACTTTCCTTCCGGCTCAGCCGGTGCGATCACCACCCCGGCGTAGCGGGAGAGCTTCGCGAGAAACTGGCTCGCCTCTTCCATCAGTTCATGGAGGTCTCCCCCGTGCAGCGGAGGCGCCTGCTGCAGTTGATCTTTGATATCATCGGTGTCGCGCTTGACGCTGATCAGGCCGTCGATATAATATCGATACCCTCTCTCGGTCGGTATCCTGCCTGCCGAGGTATGAGGATGGGTCAGATAGCCCATTTCCTCGAGCTCGGCCATGATGTTCCGAAGCGTCGCGGAACTCACGCTAAAATCGTACCTTTTGATCAGTACATTGGAACCGATCGGCGCTCCGGTCGAGATATAGCTGTCGATCACCGCCTGCAAAACCTTTTTATTTCTCTCGTCCAACTCCATCATATTTACAGTCTGTTAGAGGCCACCCGGCCCTTTTGATGCCCAAAAAAATGTCTTAGCACTCTTCTCGTAAGAGTGCTAAAATTTAACATATCAATTATTCAGTGTCAAGTCTTTATTCAGTCTCCTTGCGAAGGCAGCCATGAATCTTGATGGCAGCCGTCATACCTGCCCCATATCAAGTCCGGGGTAAACTCCAGCGGGTATCCGGGACCCAAGCACCTGCTTAAAAAGACTGGATTCCCCCCGTATCAGGTACGGGGCAGGCTAAGGTCCTTCACGGGAATGACGCATGAATGTTGTTATGGAATTCTTACGAGACCATCCCTTGGCTCAACATGACCAATACGTAAATCTCCATAAAAAACATCCCGCATCCAAAAGAATGCGGGATGGCCGGGAAACAAGCTGTCCACTATTTATTGTTATGCTGCCTTCTTTACCGACGCTTCCTGTTCGATCTGCTTCGAAGTCTCGATCTCGATCTTTTTGGGTTTGGCGATCGCCGGAGCCGGTACCGTTACCTCAAGTACCCCGTTTACGAATCTCGCTTTCATCTGGTCGCCTTTTATCCCCTCGGGAAGCGAAAACCGCCTCTCAAAAGAACCGTAGGCAAGCTCATGGTAGATATAGTCTTCATTCTTCACGTTCTTTTCCGCTTTCCGTTCACCCTTGATTATAAGCTGCCTTGACGCTTCATCAAGGTTCACCTCGACGTCTTTCGGATCCACGCCGGGAAGCTCACATTTGAAGATCAGGTCATTGTCTTTCAAATAGCTCTCTACCGACGGCATCCATTCACCATAGGAAGTCTCCCTGGTTGAGATATCCCTGCCCACGAGTCTGTTAAACAGCCTGTCCATTTCATGCTGCATCCCGAGAAATTCCTGGAACGGGTCCCATTTCCTCATGATCCGGAAGGGATCCAGCCTCATCAAGCTTTTCATACTTCATCCCTCCTTTTTCGTTGAAATTATACAATTCCGCTGTCGAGCTACTCATCACCTCTGATGCCCAAATCCCGGCTGCCTGAGCTTCCCGTGTTCCTGGTTTTGATAGCGAAATTGTATTTTTTAAGCACACGAGTCAACAGCTGTTTCCTCTCTGCAAGAATCAATATAACACTCCATTAGCACTCTGTCAAGAAGAGTGCTAATAAGTAAGTATTTGATTTTTAAGTAATACTTTATGGGTAGGGAACAGTATCGGCTGCTATCGGGGTCTTAGTTTTTGATAAAAAGATCGAATTCTCTGGAGGGCCTTGGTCGATCGGTCAGCCTTCAGTATCTACAAGAAGTTCTTTTCCAGCAAGCCGCCCGGAACGACGAAACGTTCCGATATTATTCTTCGAAATCTCGGGGCATAAACGAGTTCATACACATGCTCCTTACCCGGAAAAAGGCCCAGGACAGCCATTTTTGTATCCTTCATGATCGTAAAGGCTTCCTGAAGCGTCAGGTCTGATTGCTGCATGAGTACTGCCTGCGCAAGGTCAACAAAGAACCTCAGCCGCCTCATCTTCTTTTCCTCTTCCCTTAGTTCTTCTTTCATGTCAGGCGTCATTGATCACGGATCCCTCGGCCTCTCAAATGTCCCGCTCTTGCCCCCGGTCTTTTTCATGAGCCGGATGTCGGTGACGGTCATGGCCCTGTCCACGGCTTTGCACATATCATAGATGGTCAATCCCGCTGCCGCCACCGCCGTCAGCGCCTCCATCTCTACGCCTGTCCTGCCGCTTGATCTGACAATGGCCGTGATATTCACGCGCGATGACGTCCCGTCAGGTTCAAAGGCGATCTCCGCGGACGTGAGACCCAGCGTGTGGCACAGAGGGATGATCTCAGCCGTCCTTTTCGCGGCCATGATCCCCGCGACCCGCGCGACGGCGAAGACGTCCCCCTTCGATATCTTGCGGTCAAGAATGAGCTTGAGCGTTTCCGGCATCATGGTGACGCTGCCTGCGGCAACGGCCTCGCGCGTTGTTTCCTGTTTGCCGGAAACATCCACCATACGGGCTGCCCCTTCTTCATCAAAATGAGTGAGCTTTTTCATTTCGGTCTATCCCTCAGCCCCCTATGCCGGACATGGTCCGCTGATAGCATCCAGCAGGAGTTTCATTGATATAATGCCGTTCGGGTTTGACCTCGAGCGCGAGCCTGAGCAGCCGTTCTAATTCCTTGTCGTCGCATCCTCCCCGCAGAGGGGACTTGATATCTATTTCCGTGTCGGACAGCAGGCACGGCCGTATCTTGCCGTCCGCGGTCAGTCTGAGGCGCCGGCACGTCGCGCAGAAGTGCTTCGTGATGGGACTGATAAAACCGATCACCCCCCGCGCGCCGGGGATCTGATGGTTCTCGGAAGGACCGGCCCCCGTTCCGGAGGTGAACGGCTCAAGGCGGCCGACCTCGCGTTCGATGATCTCACGTACCTGGCCGGCGGTCACGCACACCTCAGTGTTCCAGCGGTCTCCGGCGCCGATCGGCATGAATTCGATAAAGCGGACGTGCAACCGACGGTCCAGGGTCAGCCGTGCGAAATCGGCGATCTCATCATCGTTGATGCCCCTGACCGGCACCATGTTGATCTTGAGCGGATGGAACCCGAGCTCCTCGGCCCGGCAGATCCCCCGCCAAACCCTGTCCCAGGAGTCGCTGCCCGTGATCCGCCGGAACCGTTCAGGGTTGAGAGAGTCGAGGCTGATGTTCAGCCGGGGCCGCCCGACAGCGATAAGAGCGTCGAGCTTCTCTTCAAGCAGCACGCCGTTGGTGGTCAGGCTGATGTCCTGGATATCGCGGCGCTGAGCGAGCGACGAGATGAAATCGACGATCCCGCGCCGGATAAGGGGCTCTCCCCCGGTGATGCGCACGCGCGATATTCCGAGCGGCGCGGCCACGGTCACAAGCCTGAGAATTTCTTCGTACTGAAGTATTTCCCGGTGCGGAAGCGCTTTCATCCGCTCCCGCGGCTTGCAGTAGACACAATTGAGATTGCAGCGGTCGGTAACGGATATCCGCAGGTAATCGATATATCGGTTGAGCGGGTCAACGAGCGGCATGAGAAAATCTACCATAGAGGGAACAGGAGTGCAAGACAAAATAAATCTCAGAGCGGGTTCGTTAACCCCGTTCAAGATGTTTCGCATGCCCGGCGCAGGGAAAAAGCCAAAATATGCTTTTGTGGTTTTTTGCAGTTCAAAAAGCGTCTGCATCCCGTGAACAGGGACGCGCTCAAGCATGCGTGAAAAACCATTATCAAACCAATAAGCCAAAACAGCACAGCGAAGCAAAGCGGAGCGTGAGTGCTGCGGGTAGGTAAGACGTTCGATCACGGCATGCATTGCAATGGCATGCCTGCGCGGGCCTGTGAACGGCGGTGCAGAACAAAAATGGATCCTGAATTCCCAAAACATTTCCCGGTTCAATCACGATGCGTATTTTTTTATCCACCACTCCAAACTCGGACCCATTCGCTAAGGAGATGATCTTTAACAAATATGACCTTGACCAAACGTCGTTTTGTAAGTATAATTGCTTCCAGTGTGATTACAAAGGCATTGAATGCAGCGCATTAAAAGGGACAAACACCATGACATCCGGTAAGAGACAGTTGGTAGCGAAAGGAAAAGGATATTTCAATGCCATCGGGCCTCAGACCAGGTTCATTGTATTCATTATCTTCATCCTCATCGTGTTTACGCTCCTCCTTCGGGTATTTCAGAAACTGGCGGAGATACTGCAGCTTCCCCTGTTCCTGCCGATCGCCCTCGTCACGATGTTCATCTTCATCGGCATCGTCGGCACGGTCTATTCCCACAAGTTTCTCGGCCCCATATTCAGAATACGGCGGGCCATCGAAATGATGGCCGACGGAGACATGTCGATAAATCTGCGGTTGAGGGAATCCGATGACCCCGTGCTGAAGGACCTGGTGGACGAGATCTCCCGTCTCTGCGAACACAACAGGAATAATCACACGCTCATCAAGGAAACGGCCGTGGACCTCTTCAATAACATCAACACGCTTCACGAAAAGATACAACAGGGCCCGGACGCGGCGGAACTCCGGGCTCTGATCGAAAATGTCCGCAAGAAACAGGAGCTGCTGGACAAGGCGATCAAGTCACACCGGAAGGTATAAGGCGCGAAGATGGCGGATAGCGCATTCAAGGGCAAAAGCATGAAAGGGGTCGCCTCGGACGTGGCCGAAGGCCTGATCTCGGTGAACCCCCTTTTTCTCAAGAAATTCGATAATGAAATGATCAAAAGTCTGAATGAGCACCTGAACAAGGCCATGACCGTCGTCAGGAACGAACAGGTGTCCTTGAACGACCCCCCCGCCATGAGAAAGAGAAGCCTCAAGCTCCAACACCTGAACAATGCCCTCATCATTCTCAAGAACGTCGCGAGAGAAAAGAGGATCCCCCTGTAAGATCAGTTCATAGCTCATCGCTGTCAGTAAAACAAAGAACGAAGAGCCATGGGCTATGAACCATCAGCTGCGATCACACCGCCACGGAAAACCGCTTCTTGAACTCGTCGGGTGTCATCTTCGCGGCAGCGGCGATTTTTTTGAGCTGCTCGCCATCCATGTCTTCCTTTTCAAGCCGGATCATGTACCGTCGCGCCATGAGGTAATCATCGGCCTTCGTGTCCACCGTACGAATGCGGGTCTTGCCCGTCCTGGGATCAACAAGATCGGAAAACTTTATCGGCTCATTCCTGCCGTCCTTGAGCATGATCATGGCGCCGCTTCCGCCGGAGATCAGGAACTTCACCGCGCTGAATCCGAGATAACGCGTATACTCCCGGTCAAAGGAGATGGGCGGGTGACAGCGGAGCTCATACCCGATGTCCTTTGCTATGATGGTGGTGCTGACGCTCAGAGCGCCCAGGTCTTCGAGCACTCTCTGCTTCAGCATATCGCCCAGCGGGATCTCGGCAAGCCGGATATTACCGTGATCGTCCCTCGGTACGTTCTTGAGAATGGTCAGCTCCTCGGGATCCAGGCGGGTCGCGACGCCTTCGGCGATGACGGCCACGCCGTGGTTCTTGCCGAGCGCGAGACGCTTGATGATCGCGCCCTCAAGGATGGAGACGACCTTGTTCAGTGATATCTTCTCTCCCAGCTCCTCGGGGATAAGCGTGAGCGTGGCGCCCGCGCCCATGCCCATGCCGAGCGCAAGATGTCCGGCCGAGCGGCCCATGGCGATCACAAAATACCACCTGCCCGCGGTGCGCGCGTCCTCGCTGATATTTTCGACGAGTTGCGCCCCGATCTGGCGCGCGGTCTCGAAGCCAAAGGTGGGAACGCCGTGCGGCAGCGGGAGGTCGTTGTCAATGGTCTTGGGCACGTGGCAGACGGATATTTTGCCGCCCGCTTCTTTTTCAACGCGGGTGGCGGTGAATGCCGTATCGTCTCCGCCGATGGTAACAAGATAGCGGATGCCGAGTTTGACCAGGGCGTTCACCACGTTGGCCATCTTCTCCGGGCTCTTCGTCGGATTGTCCCGCGAGGTCCTGAGGATCGAGCCGCCGCGCAGGTGTATGCGGGATATCTCCGCCTTGTGGAGCTCGATCGTGTGGGAGGTGTCGCCTTTCGACAGCCACTTAAAGCCGTCGTACAGACCGATCACTTCCAATCCCTGCTTGACCGCCTCAAAGGTCACGGAGCTGATCACCCCGTTGATCCCCGGGGCCGGGCCGCCGCTCACCACCACCGCCAGTTTTTCCGCCATCGCCGCCTCCTGTGATTTGTCGTCATCTTCTCGAACGACGCCACTGTAGCAAAACAGCATACAATTGTCAACACAGAGATGGTCCGGCAGAGCGAAAGGGCTGCTGCCCCGTAACTGAAGTATTACTTCTTCGGTCTATTTGTTCTTCGGCTCCGTCGCCATCAGGTCCATGAATCCCTTCGCCTCAGTATAGCCGGCCGGGATCTCGAACAACGCGGCGGGCGGCGTTTTCAGTACAATGTTCCTGAGTTCGGTCGTTACCGTGCGGTCCTTGTTCTCCACTTCGCTTCTGATGGTAATGTCGTCGAGGTCTTTGGCGTTCCAGATAAACCCTTCTTCGACCTTTCCGTCCTTGTAGGTGATCCTCACCTCGTACTTGTCCGCAGGATGCTTGCCGATGACCTCGCTGCCCACCTTCGTCTTTTCGACCTTGGGTCTTTCTTCAGCCGCTTCAGTCTCTGTGCGGACCAGGTACCGTTTCGTCTTCGGGTAAAGAGTGTAGCTGGTCTTTTTATCCGCCCGGTCGATCATAACCATCCTGCCAGGCCGAGAATGGGTAGCTCCCGTCTTCATCCGGGACAAATCCATGTCCATCCTAATTTTCTCTCCGGCGACCGCCAGCAGGACCTCCATAATAACGGTCTCGTTCTTTGCCTTGTCAGTGGTCACTGAATAGATGACTGCCGAGAAATCCCTCTTCCCTTCCCAGTCCATGTACCCGAAAAAAGGAGGCTCGGGCATCGGTATTTCCGGCATCCCGATTTTCGGCGCCGGCATTGTGGCAACAGCCTCAGGACCCGGACCCCAGGGCAGGCCGTCGGTGACCCGTCTTGCCAGCTCCGTGGCCTCGTAGTCCAGGTGCCTGCCGATCGCCTGGCTCAGCAACTTGGTGCCAAGTCCGATGGCAAAGGACTCCCCGAGTTTCTTGCTTCCCGTCGTCGTGCTCCTGATAGTCACCCAGGGAACATCCGGGTCCCGGTCCGCGGCCCTTGCAGCAAGAGCCGCAGCGGTACCGTAGTTACCCTGCATTTTCAGCTCGCTTCTCACCCCGAGGCCCCGCTCCCATACGATCTGACCGGTCACGGTGCTCACGAGTTTGAACTTCCCTCGGACCTTCTTTACATTAATTGCGCCCAATGTCGTCTCATCGAAATCTATAAGCGTCCCGTACAGTACACCCTCGACCCCCAGCTCTTTTCCGAGTTTTTGCGCCGTGGTCAGGCTGAGTTGACCGCCGAGCGTGATCCCCATCCGGTCCCGCAGGAGCTGTTCCGTTTCTTTCAAATCCTGTACCACATAGGACCTGCGCTCCAATGCGTGGGCCATTTTTTTCCTCATCACCTCAGGGCCATCGACATCATTGGAGTCGTTCTTCATCGGAAGTATTGCAACTCGCTTGAGGGGGTTACTGAGATCACGCGGCAGGGGCGGAGGAGGAAGACATCCCGCTGCGACCGCCAGCAGGGTTATTGCGGTAAGATAGCGCGCATATTTCTTGAGCATTCGGTGCTCCTTCTGCAATTAAGAACGTCCTGAGGATCAGCTCTTGCCGGGCTGTTGCCCAAATCATTTTTGTCACCCTGAGCAGAGCGAAGGGTCTCTCAACCTAACGGAAAAACAAGATTCTTCCCTGTGCTTAGAATGACAATTAGGTTGAAAATACCATTTGGGCAACGGCCCGTTGCGGCTTGACATTCTTCATTTCCCATCTTCAAACCTTCGCTTATTCCTCTTCGCCCCGTCTATTTTCCGTTTATCAGCCAATCCAGCAGGAACCATGCGCCCACCAGACCCGCAATAAGTATTATCATCTTCAGGATGTTCATGAGGCCATGGCTCTCTTCGGGGTCCTGGGGTTCGTTTTGATTTGGTTTAGAGTTCATCGTTCACCGTTCGGCATGGTACCCTCCAAGATAAAGCGTCAAATAATTCTATTTTCCAGCAGTTGCTTTTTTAGAACCTTTGCACTGAGGGCAGACACTTTTTCCTGTGCCATGACAACTTGAACAAGGACGTTGTGCGGCATTCGTACTGGACTGTCTGCCCTGCCCGCGGCAGACAGGACACGGTACAAAACCCTTACCGCTGCATTGTGGACAGGGAATCGTCGACGTTTTAATTGTCATTTGGTACCCCCATATATTTTTAGACCCATCAGGGTCAGGACACGTATGTTAATGAGGCGAGCGTACTATAAAAAGAAGCAAATGGCAAGGGGATTTAGTATGGATGTCAATCCAAGGGCCATTTGCTTTCTCCCCGCCGGTATGATAATCTACCGCCATCGTGAACCTCCTGAACATGACAAAACTCTTCGGGGATGGCGGGATCATCGCGCAGGCCATGAGGACGGGATATGAGGACCGGCCCCAGCAAATGCAGATGGCCGAGGCCGTCGAGAACGCCCTCCGCACAAAGACGCACCTGATCGCCGAAGCAGGCACGGGCGTGGGCAAGAGCCTTGCCTACCTCGTCCCCGTGGTCCTCTGGGCCCGGGAGGAGAACCTGCGCGCAGTGGTCTCCACGTACACCAAAACGCTTCAGCAGCAGCTCGTGCAGAAGGACCTGCCGTTCCTCAAAAAGATACTCGGCGAATTCCGCTTCGCGCTGTGTGTCGGGGGTGAGAATTATCTCTGCCTCAGGAGGTTCGATCAGATCCGCATGCACGATCTCTATGAGCAGGCGGAGCGCGAGCCCCTGAACCAGCTGTTCGCGTGGTCCACCACTACCCGCACCGGGCTCCGGAGCGAGCTTGAGACAGAGCCTCCTCCCGGTCTCTGGACCAAGGCCTGCCGGCAGGCCGATCTCTGCTTCGGGAAGGACTGCTCGTTCTACAAGGACTGCTACTATCAAAAAGCAAAGGCGGTGGAACAGCAGGCGCATATCCTCGTGGCAAATCACCACCTGTTCTTCGCGGACATGGCAACCGGCGGCAACGTGCTCCCGTTCTACAAGGCCGTCGTATTCGACGAGGCGCACCAGGTCGAGGACGTTGCCACGGACTATCTCGGCGTCGAGGTCTCGAACTATTCGGTCCGGTATCTGCTCGACTCGCTCATGAGCCAGCGAACGCGCAAGGGAATGCTGACGCGCCTCACGAACCAGGGAGCGGAGGCGCAGGTAGCCCGGGAAATGACGGACGGGTTGAGGCTGGCAGGCGAAAATTTCTTTCTGGACCTCGCCGGCCTTCTTCGCCGGGAGCCCGCGCTCAGGATCCGGCGGAAGAACATAATCCCGGACATGCTGAGCGAGCCGCTGCTGGAGCTGAAGGACGCCCTTCTTGAGCTGAAGGCAGAATCGCAGGAAGAAGAACAGGAGGTGAAGGCGTTCGCTTCCCGGGCGCAGACGCTCGCGTCGGCGATCCGGCTGAACCTGGAGCAGGGGGCCGAGGGATTTGTGTACTGGGCGGAGCGGGAGAACACGCGGTACCGGCTTGTCGCTTCACCCATAGACCTCTCCGAGACCCTTCGGGAAAACCTGTTCGCGAAGACCGATACGATCGTGCTCACCTCAGCCACCCTCTCGGCCGCGGGTACGTTTACCTATATAAAAAATCGCCTCGGCCTTGACGCGCCGGGGGAGCTTCTGCTCGACTCTCCTTTTGACTTTGAGAAGCAGGCCCTGCTCTATATCTCGCCCTGCCTCGACGACCAGCAGGCCCCTGAGTACCAGCAAAAGTTTGACGAGGAATTGAAAGCCATCCTCTCCGTGACCCAGGGGAGGACGCTGGTGCTTTTCACCAGCTACAGCCAATTGAAAAAAAGCGCGGTGACCCTGAGAGCCGAAATGCCGGGACTCGGCGTCCTCTGCCAGGGAGAGATGCCGGCGTACCGGCTTGTGAAACAGTTCAAGGGCATTTCGAATGCCGTGCTCCTGGGAACCGCTTCGTTCTGGCAGGGGATCGATATACCCGGCGACGCGCTCCAGTGCGTGGTGATAGCGAAGTTGCCCTTCGCCGTGCCGGACGACCCGCTCGTGGAAGCGCGGATGGAGCAGCTCAAAAACCCGTTCTTCGAATATCAGGTGCCGCAGGCAACACTCCTGTTCCGCCAGGGCTTCGGCCGGCTCATCCGCACGAGGACGGACAGGGGCGCGGTGGTGGTGCTCGATTCGCGCATCATGACCAAAAACTACGGCAAGTGGTTTTTGAGATCGATCCCCAAGTGCAGGGTGACGGATGACCGGGAAGAGCTCAGAAAATTCTTTGAGAATATAAGACGGTCATAATACTTTGGAAATAGAAATTATCTCAGCAGTTCTCCTTGACATTATTTCAGCGGATGATAAGCTTTTATCATACGGCAGTGATCATTCAAAACCTCTTTCGTAACGCAAGTCCATTCTTTAACTCATAATTTTTCAGAGCCAGGGCGGATCATAGTGATGCAGGAGGTGTTCCATGGCCAATCTTGAAATAAACGGGAAAAACTATCAGGTTGACGCGGGACCCGAGGTGCCGCTCCTCTGGGTTATCCGGGAGCACCTCAAGCTCACCGGCACCAAGTTCGGATGCGGCATCGGCATGTGCGGCTCATGCACCGTGCATATCGACGGGAAAGCACAGAGATCGTGCCAGGTCCCGGCGGGCGAAGCCCAGGGAAAAAAGATCACGACCATCGAGGGACTGGCGGACACGCACCCGGTCATCAAGGCTTGGATCAAGGAGCAGGTCCCGCAGTGCGGTTACTGCCAGTCAGGCCAGATCATGCAGGCCGCGGCCCTGCTTGCCGGGGACCCTAACCCTTCGGAAGAAAAGATCATCAGCTCCATGGACGGCAATCTCTGCCGCTGCGGCACCTATCCCCGCATCAAGCTCGCGATCAAGACCGCTGCAAAGGAAGGGAGGAAGCCATGACCGGGTCGATCACACGTCGGGAATTTCTGAAGACTTCCGTGCTCGGCGCGGGACTGACCATCGCCGCGGTGATGACGCCGACGGGCCTCCGTCTGCTCTCCGCGGAGGAGGCCAAAAAAGAAACGCTGCGGGCGCTCAATCCCATGGCATGGATCACCATAACGCCGGACAACATCGTCACCGTCACCGTGAACAAGTCCGAGATGGGACAGGGCGTATACACGTCCCTTCCGATGATCGTGGCGGACGAGCTTGAGGCGGACTGGAAACAGGTTCGTTTCGTCGCCGCGCCTGCGGGAGATGAATTCAAGGATCCTGTCCGCAACAATCAGTTCACCGGCGGCAGTTCCAGCGTCCGCGACATGTACGAGCCCTTGCGAAAGATGGGCGCGGCAATGCGGGAGATGCTCGTTCTCGCAGCAGCGCGCACGTGGGCTGTGCCGGCGCGGGACTGCGCCGCGTTCATGGGGACGGTGAAACATATCAAGACCGGAAAAACGCTCTCCTACGGCGCGCTCAGCACAGAGGCGTCGAGGCTTCAGGTTCCGCAGACCCTTCGGCTTAAAAATGAAAAGCAATTGCGCTATATCGGCAAGGCCATGCCCCGCACGGACGCGCTCGAAAAATCAACGGGCAAGGCCATGTTCGGGATCGACACGTTCGTGCCTGATATGCTCTACGCGTCGATCGTGCGGCCTCAGCAGTATGGATCAGAAGTTGCTTCCTTCAACAAAGAAGCGGCAGAGAGCGTCAAGGGAGTACGGACAGTGGTCAAGATCCCGAGCGGAGTTGCTGTCTGCGCTGAGGCCATCGACGCGGCGTGGAAAGGGAGAAACGCCCTGAACGTGAAATGGCAAAATCCAAAATACGGCGACATGGATACCGGGTCCCTGGAAAAAGAGTTTGCCGCAAAACTGAACGACCGGGGACCCGTAGCTAAAAATGAAGGAGACGCAAAAGCGGCGTTGGGCCGGGCTGCCAGGAGGATCGAGGCAACGTACGTTCTCCCCTACCTCTCCCACGCGACCATGGAGCCCATGAACTGCACGGCATCGGTAAAGGCCGACCAGTGCGACGTCTGGGCGCCGACGCAGAACCAGACAGGCGTGCACAATCTCGCCGTAAAGATCTCGGGCCTCAAACCGGAGCAGGTGCACGTCCATACCACATACCTTGGCGGTGGATTCGGCAGACGCTTCGAGACCGACGTCGTTGAGGAAGCGCTCCGGCTCTCCAAGGCGGCCGCGAGGCCGGTGAAAGTCCTCTGGACCCGGGAAGAGGACATGCAGAATGATTTTTACCGGCCAGCGACCTGCACCAGGATCGAAGGCGCCCTCGACGAGAAAGGGCAGGCGACAGCCTGGTCGCACAAGATCGTCTGCCCGTCCATTTTCAGCCGCGTATTTCCAGGGCAAATGGAGAAAGGGATCGACCCCGCTGCGGTTGAAGGCGTGGAGAATATGGAGTACGAGATCCCGAACCTGTATGCTGAATATGTCCGGATCGATCTTCCCGTTCCGGTGGGCTTCTGGCGCTCCGTGGGAAGCTCCCATAATGCATTTACCGTTGAGAGCTTTGTCGATGAACTTGCCTCTGCAGCCAAAAAAGACCCGCTTGAGTTTCGCCTCGATCTTCTCAAGAACCATCCCCGCGCCCGGCGTGTGCTCGAGACAGCAGCACAAAAAGCGGGCTGGGGCAAGCCCGTAACGAAAGGACAGGCGAGGGGGATTGCCTATCACCTCTCCTTCGGCAGTTATGTTGCAGAGGTCGCCGAGGTATCGGTTGATAAAAAGAACGGAGCGATAAAAGTCCACCGGGTCGTCTGCGCCGTGGACTGCGGCTCAGTCGTGAATCCGGAAATCGTGTCCGCGCAGATGATGGGCGGGATCACCATGGGG
>Ga0209641_10003434_pt1 | contig 13292 bp, 18 predicted proteins | sample RifCSP16_1_FD_184022 | JGI IMG/M metagenome (GOLD analysis project Ga0209641, IMG submission 184022) | Soil microbial communities from Rifle, Colorado - Rifle CSP2_sed 16_1 (SPAdes) (version 2) | ecosystem: Environmental > Terrestrial > Deep subsurface > Rock core/Sediment | place: Rifle...
TCTTTCTGGGTAAAGATGGCGATAACCCTATCCTCCTCAAAGGCCGAATTTATGGCGGAGATTGACTTGGGCCTTCCGAAAGAAAGAAGGGTATCGGTATGGGGAAAAACAACGGAACCCCGAACAGCTACAATCGGAACATTTCTTTGTAGTTTTATTTCTGATTTCATTTGAAAACTTTTAGCAGTCTAACACTGGCTCTGCTAAGAGTCAAGGGGTGAGCTTTCTTAGGTGGACCTTTTCAATGACAAAGGCAACCACAATCCCCACAATTGCTCCTCCCAAAATATCCACCGGGTAATGGACATTGCCCAAGACCCGGGCAATCCCGACCGTTACTGCTCCAACTTCATATAAAAGGCCGACTTTTTTGTCGTGTAAGAATATCGACGTTGCCAGGGCAAATGCGGCTGCGGAGTGACCCGAAGGGAATGCCCCGTCGGAAGATGGCAGAAAAACCATGGGGGCTATCCCGTTTAACTCAAATGGTCTTAGGGTCGGGAACAGGGCTTTGATAATCTGGGCGATTACCCAGGCCGTCCCTGCCGCCAAAAGAGCGTGCAGGACCTGCTCTCTTTGAATTTTCCCATCCGTCACCCAAAGAACGAAAAGCCCGGCGAACATGAACCAAATCAAAAAACTAGCCAGGAATGTAATTACCAAATCAGTCATGGATGACTATCCTTGTTCCTTCCTTTCCTTCCCCCTTGGCCTGGACCCAATAGAAAAGCTCTTTGGCAATCGGGGTGGGCAAATTCACGCATCCGTGGGAACGGGGCGTGCCAAAATTATTGTGCCAGTAAGTCCCATGGAGACCAAATCCCCGCCAACCGGGCACGCTACCGTTTTCGAAATACATCACATAAGGAACGTTGGGAAGGTTGTAATAGTACCTTCCGCTTCCCCCTTCCATTTTGGTGGCTCTTAATTTTATCCAGATTCTAAATTCACCGGTCGGAGTGGGCCACCAAGGAAGCCCGGTTGAGACCGGAGTCTCCAAAAAAAGACTTCCCCCCTCCCAGGCCCTTAATTTCTGTTCGGAAAGGTCAACCTCAATCCAGCGCTCATCCGAGGCCTCTCCCAAAACCGCATCTGAGCCGGGTTCAAAGGCCAGGCTCGGAACGGAAATTTCTTTGCCGTTATATACGGCGGTTGTTGCCCCAGAATCGATAACTTCGCTTAAACTCTCCACCCCGCAGGCATTGGCCTGGCCGGCCTTTTGGGAAGTCAAAAAGAGGGATGAAAAGGCAGCCAGTAAAAGAAAAGCGGCGATTACAAAAAATATTCTCACAATTTCATCCTAGCATATTTTGATATCAAGAAAATAGAAAGCTATACTTAAAGGAAGATGAGCAAAACGCACTCAACTCTGATGAGTTTTTCCTATGCCTTCTCGGGAATTAAGACGGCCCTTAGAAACGAGCCAAACATCAGAATTCATTTGGTTCTGGCACTTTTGGCTTCAATCTTAGCCTTCTTCTTAAACTTTTCCCCAACCGAATGGATAATCCTGGCATTCACCATTGCCTTCGTCCTTATCCTTGAGCTTATCAATACCACCCTCGAGGCAATTGTCGATATTGTCAGCCCCGAGGCAACCGAACAGGCCAAGCTGGCCAAGGACGTATCTGCCGCAGCCGTATTTATTTCAGCGCTTCTCTCAATAATAATTGGGGCTTTTCTTTATCTTCCGAAAATCTTCTTAATTCTGGGGATTAATTCTTAGAGAGTATATAAATAAGACCTGCCTTGTCATCTGAGATAAAAAGGAGGCCCTGTTGGTTAAAAATTAAATCCACTGGTCTTCCCAAAACTTCTTTTCCGTCAAGTAAAAATCCGCTGACAAAATCGGTCATACCCCCGATATCGTCGGCAAAAACCGAGAGCTTGACGATTTTATAGCCGACTGGGGTTGAGGAATTCCAGGAACCGTGCAGTGCCACCAAAAGACTTCCTTGGTCCCCAGGGGGAAAGAGTGCAGATTCTATGAAGGCTATGCCCAAAGGAGCAACGTGGGCAGGAAGCTCAAACTTTGGAGGAACGGTATCTGTACAGTATGAAAGTTTCTCACCTGGCTTGAACTTGGAATCTCTGACCTTTTGACCATAACAATAAGGCCAACCGTAGTCTTTCCCGTCCTCAATCAGGTTCACATCATCGGGAGGTAGATTATCACCCAAAAAGTCTCTGCCCATATCTGTTCCCCAAATTCTTCCTTGGTTATCAAACGTAAAAAAGACCGTGTTTCTTAAGCCTTTAGCAAATACCCTCAAGCCACTCCCATTAAGGTCCGAAACCAATACGCTTGCCCGGTAAGAATTATCCTCTATACAGGTGTCGCAGGATGAACCCACTGAGGTATAAAGTTTATCGCCAAAAATACGAATGGTTCTGGTTGTGTGCCTTCCCCCGCCCGGCAGGCTAAAAAGAACCTCTCGATTTGTGGCAGAGAAGCTATTGGGGTCGTAGGAGTACCTTACGACCTTATCCGACTCCGCCACATATAGCTTATCGGCATCAAAGGTTATTCCGTGGGGCTGGTTGAGCCCGCTTAGTACTTCAATGGTCTGATCGGCCGAGCCGTCTCTCTCTTTATCAGGAAGGGCTACAACCTTGCCTTTATTGGGAACCGACGCAAATAAAACGCCATTGGGGTCAAAAGCCAAAACTCTGGGCATACCTCCCTTTAAATCTGCAAAGACTCCAATTCCGAATCCTTTGGCAATGGTCAGGGGGTATGAGAGTTCCTGTCCTTGGGGCAAAAACTGACGAATATTTTTTTGCGGTGTCGTAAGGTTGGTAAAAAGCTCTTTGGGATTTAAGCGCCAAGCTTGATACTTACCCGTAAAATAAATCCCCGCACCGACAAGCCCCAAGATCAAAAAGACTATCAACAAAATTCTCCGCATCAATCCCATTATACATCCTTGAAAATGGAGGCTAAAGCTTTTATAATTGAGCCCATAACATTTTGCACCTTTAACATTTTCGGTGGGGTTAATGAGCCGACCAAATTGCTGGCCGTCTCATAGCGCCCCACTGGAGAAAATCCGCCGACCGACTTAACGCCTTACGGAGGGAGAGAGATGCCAGTCTATGACACAACGAAGTTGGAGCGCTTTTTGAAGCGCCATGGCTGCCGGAACTGTTCGGTAGAGCTGGTACTCAAAGTCGCCAAAGGTGCCCTCGTGAGGATGACCGAACACGCCTTCCTCAACAGCAAGAAGACGAAGGTGCCAAGAAAGTTGGGTCTTATCACAAGGCGGGGGAAAGACGGGGTGCTTGAGGCAACTCGCAAGTGCATGTCCCTCGTCAGGGTAGTTCAAGCGTAAGGAAAGAAAAATCTCTCCAGTGGGAAATGGACCAAGTAAATGAAGAGCCGGGGGCTTGAAAGGAATCTCCTCGCGGAGAAACCAATCTTGCCCCCGGCACCACAACCCCGAACGTTCTTCACTGACTAACCAGAGCTTCGACGATGTTTCCGTGAGGAAACAGCGCCTCGGGAGTCAGCATGTCGATCCAGGCAATTCCATCCTCAATCTGGATGGCGCCTCCTCTATCCATGCAGACCCATTCACGCCCCGATACTACCAGGCGTGTTCCGAACTCCCACTCGGGCGGACAGGCAATTGCCTCTTCCACCCAGTCCTGCCAGGGTTCGCCGCTCGCCATCCGACTTAGGCACTGCCCGTCGACAAAGCTGGCGCAATTTGGCCCACCCAAAGGCGGCCAGTAGTGCGAAACCCTAACCAAAACCGAGTCGCCCGTGGCTGCTGGACCAGCGGCAGAGGAAGACCCAGCAACCGGCTCCGCGCCTAGGGTAAAGGGGATTCTTGAGGAACCCCGCCGACCCAGGCACAGGCGACGTAGACGTTCTGCCCTCCGATCTCTGCAAACTCATTCTGCTCAAGAACGAAGGGTGCCGGAGGCTGGGGACAGGTGAAGGCGGCTTCGCTTGCTTCTGCCCCGCTTGGCTGCTGGACGAATTTCACCAGCACCAGCAAGGCAAACAAGAGAACAATGGCCGCCACCACTTTCCAAGGCCTCAGGCGCGTTCTTTCTCGAACTTTTGCCGTTCCTTTCCTGATCAGATTGGAATCCTGATTCATGGCTTTCGCCTCCCTTTGGAATCCGGCTTTTTTCGGGGTTGTGAAGGAACAAGGCTGAATTATACAATAATTATAGGATTGATTCAAACGAAGTTGTGGGTCAGCGAAGGCCAAAGTCGGAAAAGTCCTACATCTTTAATAGTTCAATTATTTTGTAGATAAGAAGTGCGGGCCAAACAATTGCCTTCAGAACGCCAAGAAGTCCTTCAGAAAATGTACTCGCGTGTTGGAGATAATAGACTAAAGCGCCAATTAAACCAAGACCGTAGACTGCTCCCCCACCTGCATAGTTTCCCTTCCATTTTCTATTCATACTTCTTCATAAAATATAACACTAAAAAAAGAGGACATCAATTTTCTGGCTGAGCACTCGGGTCTCGGACCTTATAAACCTATAATCAATTCCTTCAGTATTCTAACACTATATAAATCTGGGCACTTTTGATTGATATCTTAGATATTCGGATCCAAAATCCTTCTCAAGAATTTTTTCCTCTTCAACGGCCTTTTTATTGAGAAATAAGACGACGAACAAAACCACGACTACTAAATAACTTTTTAGGGCAATAAAAAAACCCAAATTAATAAGTATCAAGCCTAAATATATTGGATTTCTTGTAAATGAAAACGGTCCATTTTTAAGTAGTTTTTTTCTGTGTTTAATTGATGTTTGTTCAGCTGGTGTCCAAACATCTCTCATTGTAATTCTGGCCCAGACACAGATGATTATTCCTACCGAATATAAAAAAAGTCCACCAAAAGTAAGTAGACTATTTATAGTAGAGCTAACATCTGCGGAAAGAGACCAACCAGGATTTATAAACTTAATCATAAGAAAGAGAACAGCATAAATAGCGATTATTCTTAAGCTGAAACTTCCCTTGAAAAATAAATAGAATCTTACTTTTTCCTTCATTGGTCTCGTGTCCATATAAAACCAAAGCATTTGAAGCAATAAATACCCCAAAGACATGCCGATCAGTAGAAATAGTTGCATATATTTACAAATCTAAAGCTAATTTGCTGCGGGGCAGGGATTCGAACCCCGATTAGCGGATTCAGAGTCCGCTGTGCTACCATTACACCACCCCGCAATGACTGTTGAATTTTACCATAATTTGAAGCTAAACTAAAAAGAATGATCGTAAAACGAAAGGCCGGATATTTTGTTCTCTCTGAGAAAACCAAAAGAAATCTCGGTGGGCCTTACAAAACACGCAAAGAGGCCCTCAAACGCTTAGGACAGGTTGAATTTTTCAAACACTTAAAAGGTCCAGGAATCTGAAAAAGAAGGGTTGTTCCTGAGTTACCAACTGGCCCGTATCGGCTGAAACCACAGCGGTCGTCGGAATAACTACATTAAATATTCCCAATAGCTTTTCATCTCTATCTCCTGAAATCCTATAAATCACGGTTCCGTTTTCAAAAACAATATTAACGTTTCTCTGTCGGTTAAAAATGTTATTTGCAAGCATATTGGCAACAGCTTGGTCCGGAAGTATGGTAACTACCCTCTCTCCTGAAGGAGTGGTTACAACCAACTCATTGGTTGTGGGGTTAACCGAAAGAGGAAAATCGGTTTCCGCCTCAATTTCTCTTGTCATAAAAACAAATCTGTTCTCAACCCTCTTTACTTTAATTTTAATTTTGACTTTGGCAGCTTCTGAGCCGCTTTCGACTTCCAACTCCTCCTCTTCCTCTGCCAAATCCTCGTCTTCATCCTCTACCTCGTTTTCTACTTCAGCCTCGTCTTCATCTTGATCTTGACTATCGTCTGAGGAATCACTTCCCGAGCTTCCGGGACCCGAGTTATCGGTTGAATCTTCTTCGCTATCGGACTTTAAGACCGAAAGATTGGCACCTATTCCGTGGTTCTTTGTGGAGTATGCCGTGAGTCCAGCCAAAACGAATATGGCAACAACGATAAGAGGAAGTAATTGGACTATCCCAAATGAGGTTTTTCGGGCAGACTTCATATCTATTAAACTTAAGAGAATGTAGCTAACTTGTCAACCTTTAAATATCTTTCGCAGCAAAAATTTCCAGAAAGGTTCGACTTTCTCTTGTTTTCCGTAAGTAGATCTACTCCAAACGGAAAGTATTAGCCACTCTCCCTTCTCGTTTTTCTTGGCCACAACTTCGATTTTTTGGTCCCCATAGGTTTTGTAGTAAATCCAGGCTCCTTTAACCGTCGCATACCTTGATTGGTCGGGACGGCTCCAGGTTGCCCAGGCATCGCTTTGGGAAATTCCCCTTTCCTTCATTTTTCTGATGGCGTGGTTTGTCCAGATGATTCCGCCGAAACGTGGGTCCATATGCAAATTATACCCGAAAACTTGACAAAATTTTCTATTTGTCGCCATACTGGATATGAAGGGAGGTGAGATAAATGAAAATGTCAACTGTGGATTGGGTAGCTTGGATTTTTGTGGTCGTGGGTGCATTGAACTGGGGGCTTATTGGTGCTGCCAACATGAACTTGGTCACAACCCTTTTTGGGAGCGGTTCATTAGCTCAGGTAGCTTATATCTTAACGGGATTGGGTGGTCTCTACATGGTTTGGATGGCCCTTGGTAAGAAGAGGTAATTTTCAAAGGATTTTACTTTTTGGCCTGGGAGAAATCTGCTAGAAGCTCGTAGGCTAAATTTCCTAGTTCCTGCCTAAGGAGTTCTTCTATATTTTCTCCTATCTTTTCTTTGAGATAATCCAAAAGTGCCTCATCGTATGGGGCTTGGTGAAATTTCTCTAAGAACTCTTTGTGGTCTTTACCTGGAAGTTTATCCAGTATCACTCCCAGGGCTTTGTGGTGAACCAACTCATCGACAATTGCCCAGAGCTCATCCCTCTCATCCTGGTTTTTGGCCACGGCATCAATCTTTCCTTCTAAATCTTCGAAAACTATTAAATGGTCAAAAAATAGCTTGCTCATATTTCCCTTAAGGCAATCTTGGGTAAATCTACCCTATTATATTCTACCGGGCCCAGAGGAACCTTATTTTCCGGGTCGTCTACGAAGAATAAAACCACTGCTCCTTTTTTGTAGCGTGGGCCCCCCAGATACTCCATAACCTCGGGGGAGCCTCCGAAGTGCTTTCCGGTCCAGGCTGCGGGTCCCGAGTCCGCAATTGCCGCAACCACGGCCTGACCGTTTTGGGTATTAACAATCAAAACCTTTCGGTACTTGTACCAATTTCGAAGATAGGGCTGGCGGGTACTCCAATCGGGAAGATAAAGGGTCTGAACCACCGCATACCACCTCTCTGTTTCTTCAAGGCTGGAGGTTAATTTATCCTTGGAGGGGGCAAAATAACCCCAGGCTCCCAGACCGGGGGCAATTCCTTCCTTTAAGTAGGGCTTGTGGTTGACAACTGTATCGCCGGGATACCTTTTGAGGTGCTGTTCTGCCCCAATTAGCCCGTAGGTGGTATTTAAGTGTTCCCCTTCCAGGTTTGCCTTTGCCGAAACCCCAATGATATTCTCAAAGACCTGTTCCAAATACTTTTCTTCCTGGCGGTTTAATGGCCTTGTTTTTTGGGGCAGGGACTTATTTAGAGTATCGACCAGAAGCTTTTGGGGAAATTTTGTCTCTCCCCCTTCTTTTTCGGATTTGAGCTTGTCAGCAATCTCCTGACCTGTTGGCAAAGCCTGCTGGGTAGGAGAAGAAAGAAGAAGAGTTCCGGTTAATGCCCCTGCCCCTATTATTTTTGCCGAATGCTGCCTGATTTTTGCCAGGTCAATTCCCTTCTCGGCAAGAAATTTCTCTACGTGGGGATATTTTTTGGAGAAGGCTTTTTTGGCCTCAAGGTGCTTGAGCTTTAGCTTGTTGCGAAGATACTCAAAATCGACATCTTTGGCGATATCCTGATATGTTTGGGTGGGCAGTTTTCCACTCATGTTACTTTAAGGCTTCTTTCAGTCTTTTTAGCGTTTCGCTTTTACCCAAAATTGCAATTGAATCTGTAATCGGAGGAGTAAATTTACTGCCGGCTATGGCTATCCTTAAATCCATAAAGAAGTCTCCTGTCTTAAAGCCCTTTGCCTTTATCAAGCCGATAAGGGCGGAGTCTATTTTGTCCTTGCCCCAGTCCGATAGGCTCTCGAGTTTGGCCATTGCACTGGTTAAATGCTGGCGGCAGTTCGGACCGAAAAGTTTTTGGTCCGCTTTCTTTTCTTCAAAGAAGAATCCTGCCATGCTGTCAAAATCAGAAAGCTTGTTTATCCTTTCTTTGATTAGGGGAGTAATTTGCTCTAAAAGTTTTTCATCAGCCTTGGGGGCAAATTCCAAAAGAAGCTTGGTTATTTCCCCATCCGATTTCTGCCTGAGATAGTGGCCATTAAACCAGTCTAGTTTCTCCCTATTGAAAATCGGGTTGGACTTTTGAAAACCTTTAGGGTCGAAGGTCTCTACGAATTCCTCTAAGGTAAAAAGTTCCCTGTCGTCCTTGGGTGCCCAGCCCAGAAGCATGACAAAATTTAAGATTGCCTCGGGAAGATAGCCGTCTTTTAAGAGTCCCTCGCAGGAAGCACTCCCTTTTCTTTTGGAAAGTTTCCCCCCTTCCGGGTCAAGAATATCGGTCAGGTGGCCTATTTCGGGGATGGTATAGCCCAAAAATTTATAAACAAGAAGGTGAATCGGGGTTGAGGGCATCCAATCATGGCCCCTTAAGACGTGGCTAATGTCCATTTCGTGGTCATCGACAACAACGGCCAGGTGGTAGGTGGGCAGTCCGTCGGACTTAAGAAGGGTAGTATCCGGAACCGTAGTTGTATCCCACTCCACCACCTTGCCCAAAACAAAATCCTTGAAAGAAACCTTTTGGTTTTCGGGAACCTTAAGCTTAATTGCACCCGAGGTTAGATTTTTGTCTCTACAGGGATCCCTGACTTCCTTGGAAAAACCTTCTTCTTTGGCATTTTTGGGCTGGCAATCACAGTAAAAGGCTTGGCCTTTGTTTACCAATTCCTCGGCGGCTTTTTTGTATCTTCCGTCCTTGGCCAATTCCGACTGAACAAAGTATTCGTCCCATTCCAGACCGAAGGTCTTTAATATCTTTTGGATTTTTTCTTTACCCTCGGGGACCTCTCTTTTTTTGTCCGTATCCTCAATCCGAAGTACGAATTTTCCCTTCGAGTGCTTAGCCAGGGCGTAGGAATAAAGGGCGGTTCTCAGACCGCCGATATGAAGGTCTCCTGTAGGAGAAGGGGCAAAACGCGTGCGTATCATCGCAATTGAATTCTACAACCTTTTGAAGCTATACTCAAAGCATGACTTCCCTGACCCGCATCTCGGTTACTGCCAGAAAAATCATCAGGTATTCGGTCTTTTTTGTCATTTTCTTAATAATTGCCAAAATTCTTTTCGACCTGGGCTCAGGAATCTATAGAAAGGTGTTTCCGGCTCCTCCCCCTCCGCCAACCGTCTCTTTCGGAAAACTTTCCAAGCTTCCTTTCCCTGAGGCCCAAAAACCCAACCTGACATACAGCCTTGAAACCGCCGAAGGGGGGCTGCCCACTCTTCCCACTCAGGCAAAGGTCTTTTTTATGCCCAAGCTTTCCGCCAACCTTCTTTCTTTGGACGTTGCCAAGAACAATGCCAGCGGTTTAAACTTTAATCCGGCAGAACAGGAAGTTTCCCAAACCGTCTATAAGTTTGCCCACAAGGCAAATCCCCAGACTCTGGAGATAAATATTGTCACCGGGGTATTCTCCATAAGCTACGACCTCAAAGCCGACTCCTCTCCCATCCAACGAAGGCCCCCGTCTCCCGAGGTTGCCGCATCACTCGTTCGGGCCTATCTCTCCTCGGCCGAACTCTTGCCTGAAGATTTAAGCGGTCCTACCACCCACGAATTTTTAAAAATAGAGGGGGACAAGTTCGTCTTTGCGGTATCCCTTTCCGAATCTCAACTGGTCAAGGTCAATCTTTTCAGGAAAACCTACGACAACCTGCCCGTTTTTACAACCGACCCAAATACCGCCAACGTCTGGTTCATGGTCGGGGGGGCCCAGGAGAGGGACAAACAGGTTATTGCCGGACAGTTCCACTACTTCCCGGTTGATGAGTCGCAGTCCTCTACTTATCCCATAAAGACCGCCCAGGAAGCCTGGGACGAACTTACTGCCGGGCAGGCCTTTGTGGCGGCACCCGGTCTTAATAAAGATGGGGACAAGGTAACGATTAGGAAAATCTATCTGGGCTACCTTGACCCCGGTACACCCACCGAATTCTTCCAGCCCATCGTTGTCTTTGAAGGAGACCGCGGATTTATTGCCTATTTGCCTGCAGTAACTTCCCAATACTACGGAGACTAGAGGGAGGGCTAACCTCCTGCCAGGTATAGTTGGCAAAAATCCAGTTGATAAGCTCTTCCGTCTCCCCGAATCTGTCCTGACTTCCTAAAAGGGCAATCATGATTCTTTTATTATCCCGCTCCAGATAAGTCACCAGATTTTCTCTGGCATTTTCCGTCCAGCCGGTTTTAACTCCCAAAACTCCGTCGACCTTACCCAGAAGTTCGTTGATGTTTTTTAGGTTGTGGGCAATTTTACCGTTGGTGCTTTTGACGACCTTCTGCTTGGTCCCGACAATCTTGGCAAACATCGGGTCTCTCATGGCAATTTCGGAAACTCTGATGAGATCTCTGGCGGTTGAAACGTGGCCGTTTCCGTCCAACCCCGTGGGGTTATAGAATTTTGAGTGGGTAAGGCTTAACTCCTTGGCCTTAATATTCATGGCCGCGATAAATAGGTCCCTGCCTCCGGGAAAGTTCTGGGCCAAAACCTCGGCCGCGTCATTGGCGGAGAAAACCAAAAGTCCGTACAAAAGATTTTCAGCCGTAATTTCCTCTCCCTTGATAAGGCCCATTTTTTGTCCCTCAACTTTTACGTCCCCGACTTTAAGGATGAGGTCGCTGGGATAGTATTCCATGGCCACCAGGGCGGTAATAATTTTTGTAGTCGAGGCGGGCAGAAGCGGACTATCCGGATTTTTTTCATAAAGGGTGACCTGGGAGTCCATATCGATGGCCAAAGCGGCCTGGGCGGAAACGATGGGGAAAGTCGAGGATTTTGAAATCACCGGCAGGGGAACAAAGTTCTTTTGGCTGTGGCTTACCTCTTCTTTTGGGGAAAGATTAAAACTTCCCGTCAGGGCAAGTGCCGCGGAGGCGACAAAGACAAAAGTTAGAAGGGAAATATAAAGAAGCTTCATTTAACCACCTTAAGACCAAGTTCTTTAAGCTGCTTGGCATCAAGTTCGCTGGGCGCATCCATGACCGAGGTTCTGCCGCGTCCAGTCTGGGGAAATGCCTGGACCTCCCTTAAGTATTCCTCGCCTAGATGGGCCATTAAAAGCCTTTCAAAACCCTGGGCGCATCCCCCGTGGGGAGGAGCACCGAAAGAAAATGCGTTTAGCATATGTCCGAATTTCTCCTCGATTTCGGATCCAGTGTGGCCCATTATTTCAAAAACCGCTTTCAGAACTTCGGGAGAATTGGAACGAATCGAGCCCCCCGAAACCTCCATGCCATTACAAACCAAGTCGTATTGGGAGGTTAAAATCTGACTTATATTTTTCTTTTGCAAAAGCCAGCCTTCGTGTTCATCGCTTATGGGTCTGGAGAAGGGATTGTGGGTGAAAGTCCAATTGCCCTCCGCATCTTTTTTGAAAAAAGGAAAATCAATAACCCAGGCAAAAGAAAGAGTGCCGTCTTTTTTCTCCTGAGGCGTTCTTAAATCGAACTTCTCGGCTCCGAACTTCTTTATGGCCTCCTGGTAAGTAAAAACGGGGAAAGGTTTCTTGGCTATTTTCCCACCTATTTTGGTTAGGGCATAAATTGTCATCTCCTCAACTATCTTCATTGCCTCTTCCCTACTAACAAAGCTTACCTCCAAATCTATCTGGCTATGCTCATAGCCCCTGTCGGCTCTGGGGTCCTCGTCCCTCAAGCATCTGGCAATTTGGAAATACCTCTCAAACCCGGCAACCATGAGAAGCTGTTTATACTGCTGGGGGCTTTGAGGCAGGGCAAAAAACTTTCCCGGATAAAGACGGCTGGGAACAACAAAGTCGCGTGACCCCTCGGGGGTCGACTTGGTCAGAATCGGCGTTTCGATTTCGATAAAATCCTGAGAAAAAAGATATTCTCTAGCCGCCGCAACGTAAGCCGAGCGCACTTTTATGTTTCTCTGCAGACGAGGTCTCCTTAAATCCAAATAGCGGTATTTAAGCTTAATCTCCTCTCCGATTTCGTAGCCGTCACCATCAACAGGAAATGGAAGCTCTTTGGCCTTGGATATAACTGCAAGTTTTTCAATTTGAACTTCGACCTTTCCGGTTTCCAAGTTGGGATTAACCAAGTCCTTGGGTCTTTCGGAAACTTTACCCTCAACGGCGACTACACTTTCAGCCGAGACTTTGGGAAGGTCCCCACCAACACACTGAACTATCCCGGTTCTATCCCTTAAATCGATAAAGGTAATTTTTCCGTGGTCCCGCAAAGAGGCTACCCATCCAAAAAGTTCAACTTTCTCGCCAATCCTTTTTAAAGTATCTTTTGCTAGTGTTCTTTCCATCTTATTAAGTAATTGTATAACTTAACCTTCTTTCCTTAAATACTTGTTTATTTCTCTTCGGGCCTCGGTGGTTACCACAAATTCCAACCAGTCCGAGTTTGGCCCTTTGGGATTTTTTGACTTAAGTATTTCAACTACCTGCCCACTTTTGAGTTTATAGTCCAAAGACACGATTTTTCCGTCAACTTTTGCCCCAGAAATAAATCTGCCCAGGTCGGTATGAACCGCGTAGGCAAAATCCACCGGGGTGGCACCCGCCGGCAGATCGTAAACATCACCCTGGGGTGAAAAAACAAAATTTCTGTGCCTGAGAGCATCAAACTTAACGGCTCTTAAAAATTCCTCCGAGTCGGTAAGTTCCTTCTGCCACTCAACCAGTTGCTTGACCCAGGATAACTTTCTTGGTCTTGCTGCCCCCGCTTTTTCCAACAATTCGTCCTTAACTCCGGAGGCTTTCAAGTCTCCATATGCCCAGTGGGCTGCGATTCCGTACTCGGCCTCCTCGTGCATCAGAAATGTTCGTATCTGAACTTCAACAATCCGGCCTTCGGGTCCGAAAACTTTGGTATGCAGACAGCGGTAGCCGTTGGGTTTGGGTTGGGCAATAA
>Ga0209641_10003437_pt1 | contig 13284 bp, 9 predicted proteins | sample RifCSP16_1_FD_184022 | JGI IMG/M metagenome (GOLD analysis project Ga0209641, IMG submission 184022) | Soil microbial communities from Rifle, Colorado - Rifle CSP2_sed 16_1 (SPAdes) (version 2) | ecosystem: Environmental > Terrestrial > Deep subsurface > Rock core/Sediment | place: Rifle...
TCAACGATCTTGCCGCTCGCACCGGCGGCGATAAATGGAAGGCCCTGGTCGGCGGGAAAGGACTAGGCGTCGGAGCCCAATTGCTGCTGGAAGGCGGTGCGAGCGGCAAGATCGTTGATGACCTGGGCGGCGCCCAGCGATTGATTGCATTCGACCGGCCGTTAGTTTCTATAATTAAGAAGCATGGACACGTTCCACTACCGCCGTATATTCATACTCCCCTGGTAGATCCTGAGCGTTATCAGACGGTGTATGCCCGCGAATCAGGTTCCTCGGCGGCGCCCACTGCAGGTCTGCACTTCACTCCGAGTCTTCTGGCTCGCATCAAGGAGAGGGGCGTTCGAATTGCAGAGGTAACGCTCCATATTGGTTTAGATACCTTTGCCCCGGTAAACGAAGAAGATCCGGCGGATCATAAAATTCACAGTGAATGGTGCCAAATTTCTCCTGCAGCGGCCGAGGTAGTGAATAGAACTAAACGGGCGGGTGGGCGAGTAGTGGCTGTAGGCACCACCTCGGTTCGAGTTTTGGAAACCGCGGCTCAACTGGCTGTAGGAGGCAAGTCGCTCCTGCCTTTCGAGGGGCGGGCCGGGCTATTTATCCTCCCCGGGTTTGAGTTCAAAGTTGTCGATGGATTGTTGACCAACTTCCATTTGCCCCGCTCGACCTTGTTGATGCTGGTCAGCGCCTTTGCAGGACGCGAATCGATTCTTGAAACCTATCACGAAGCGATAAAGAACAATTTTCGCTTTTATTCATTTGGCGATGCAATGCTGATCGTTTAGCTTAGGCTGCTAACTTGAGGAACGCTTCCACAACTCCCGGGTCGAACTGAGTCCCTGCGTGGCGTTTGATTTCGGCCAGGGCAGCCTCGTGGCTGCGGGCTTTGCGGTACACGCGCTCATCCGTCATCGCCACATAGGCATCCACAACACTGATAATCCTAGCGATCTTAGGAATGGCTTCGGCTTGCAGCCCGTCGGGGTAACCGGTACCGTCGAAGCGTTCCTGGTGGGCGCGGATGATCGGAGCCACATCCGCAAGATAGTTAACCCGTTCGACAATCCTGGCGCCTATTTCCGGATGTTTGCGCATGATTTCCATTTCATGGCCTTCTAGCGAACTGGGCTTTCGCAAGATCTCATCGGGCACCCCAATCTTGCCGATATCGTGCAGCAGCGCGCCCCACCGAATGGCTTCCAGTTCTTCATCGTTGCAGCCAAGCGCCCGCCCCGTCATTACGGCCAGTTCGGCCAGCCTTTGGCTGTGACCGCTGGTGTAGCTGTCACGCACATCCACGGCGCTGGCCAGCGCGCTGACTGTCTGTATGTAAGCGTCTTCCGCTTCTTCCAATAGACGAGCGTTTTCCAGCGCAATGCCGGCATGGATGGCAAAGGATGAAACCAGCTGCGCATCGGCCGCGTTAAATTGTTTGGCCTCATAGCCGTCCACGGTGAGCACCCCTATGCATTCACCGCGCACAATCAGCGGGGCGCCGATCCACGACTTTACGCCCTCTGCGCCAGGGGCGTGCAGCCAGTTCGGATGGTCTCTTATGTTTTCGTACAAGATGGTACGATGCTCATACACGATGGGGTGGGCAAACTTATCTTCGCTAAGCGGCAATTCGAACCCAATGGCCGCTTCTCCTAGAGTTCCTGCAATCGCGCGAATACTTAACTTGTCACCCTTGAGAATCTGGATCGATGCGCTGTCAAACGGCACCACCCGCTTCAACTGCTCAAGGATCAAGTCCAAGATTCGCGAGCTTTCAGTGGCGCTGCCAAGGATGGCCGCCACCTCGCGCAGTGTTTCCGATTGCTCGCGTTGCTTCTGTTCCGCCTCGAAGAGTCGCAGCTTTTCAATCGCGGTGCCTAGTTGTCCCGCGATCGTATTCAGCAAGCGCATATCCGCTTCAGTGAATACGTCCAGCTGGGCGCTTTCCGCGTTGATCACTCCCAGCACTCGGTTGCTATTTCCCAGGATGGGCACACAAAGCTCCGAGCGCATCGAGGGATTCACGAGGAAGTAATTGGGCTCCCTGCGTACATCCGGGACGCGCCAAGGTTTGCCGGTGGCAGCTACATGCCCGGCAATGCCCTGCGACAGAGCAAACCGGCGCCCGTGCAATTCCCCATTTGCACCTCGATAGTACCGGTTTACCGTCAGGTACTGCCCGTCCTCATCCAGCATTAAAAAGCCAAATTGGTCGGGATAGATGCTGGCGCCGATGATTTCGGTGGCGCGTTCGAGCAAGTCATCTTCGTTCTCGGCGTTAACCGCCGCATGCGTAATGGCGTGTAGAACTGTGAGTTCCTGCAACTGGCGACGAGTCGAATCGAACAGGTTGATGCTTTCCAGCGCAACAGATATCTGTTCGCAAAGCGTGGTAAGTGCGGCTACTTCGTATTCATCGAACGCATTCAGGTCATTGCTCTCGATATTCAACAGGGCGACCACCCGCTTGTAGATCTTGATGGGGATGATCAGCTCTGAGTTGATCATCTCGTGCCCGGGCACCAGCTTGTAGTCCGGTTCCGCGTGCACGTTATTCGCTACGACCGGCTTTCCTGTCTTGGCTGCGATATCCAAAAGCCCGACGCCGAATGCTTGTCGATATCCTTCCTTCGAAACCAGGGGCGCGAAGGTGCCGCTGACTGCCTCGACTACGTATTCGCGGCTCTCTGCATCCACACGTGAAATGTCGGTGGATACATAGTTCATTTCCTTGTTGAGCCGCTCCACTACGACCTTGAACAACCGCTCGCGATCCAACACCCCGTTCATTTCGCCGGCCAGCTTATTGAGGACACCGAGTTGCTTGGCGCGCTGGCGTTCGGCAGCTGCGTTGCGCAGCCGCTCAATACCGCTGGCTAACTGTCCAGCCAGCGTAAGCAGCAACCTCTCATCCTTCACAGTGAAGTGATTCAGCTTCTTACTCTCCGCGTTTGCCACGCCGATTACCCGGTCGCCGATTTTCAACGGCACGCAGAGTTCCGAAAGCGAATCGGTGTCGTAATTCAAAAAGTTTGCCACTTTGCGCGTATCGGCAACCCTCATGGGCACACCCAAAGACGCTACTTGCCCGGTAACCCCGCGACCTACTGGAATAGTTTGCCATCCCCCGGGTTTTTGAGATTTGTAAGATCCATGCTCACGTAATTCAGTCCCTTCCTTATTGACAAGCAGGATCCCGAAGTTATCCGAATAGAAATTATCGTGAATTAATTGAGATGCCCGAACTATCAATTCATCTTCGTTGGTGGCTTCCGTAGCCGCCAGGGAGACTTGATGCAGCAAGGTGAGTTCTTGAAGCTGGCGCCGAGTGGCTTCAAATAATCGGGCATTTTCTATGGCTACCGCCGCCTGCTGGCAAAGTGTCTGTGCCAGGTAGATTTCGCGCTCATCGAAATCGCGCGGCCCGCGCGTATCTTGCAATTCCACGAGTCCAATGGTCTTGCCTTGAGCGATCAATGGAAGAAAAAGTAAGCTGGTAACGCCTGCCTTTTTGAAGGCTTGCTGCTCCTTGATAGAGAGCGCCGGGTCGTCCGCCCGCTTCTGTACAGGTCCTGGTTTCTCCACAACCTGCGTGAGCCCTAACTCCTGGGCTAACGACTTTGGTTTAAATCCGCGAGGCAATTTGGCAGCCCGCGGATTTAGAAATGTGGTGTGGGGCTTGATCCCTCCAGGGTTGGGGCGCCAGTCCGCCAGGATACAGACTTGAACGTCCAGCAGATACGTAAATTGTTGCGCCACCACCTGCAATACCTTGTCTAGCTCCAGGCTGGACACAATGCTGGCGCCAGCCAGGGCCAGAGCAGCAAGTTCTTCTGTGTGGTTGCCTTCAAACCCGTTTGTGGGCGCCAGGCGCGATTCGGCCCCTCCTGTTAAATCTTTATAGGGAGGCTTTTGCCCCTTTAAGGAAGCTAATAAAGCGTTCAGATCGACACCAAACGGTCACGCCTTCCGGTCCTATACATTGTGTTCAATCGAACTTCAATCAGAGCACTCCTGTGCCCTGAGACGCTCTTTGTGCTGACCGGTCGCGGAACCCCACCCTTACACTGTAAAGGCGGGCGCCTTTCCGCGGAAAACGCGTGCTTAGGCTAGAGCCTGGGTCGGCTGGATCAGGCCGCTCAGGTGGCGGATGAACTGATCCAGATCCATAGCCTGGATGGACATCACGGCCTGCACTTCCTCGTCATTCAACTGGAAGGCGCCCAAGCGATCCTGCCCCTTGCCGCTGAGCAAAGCAGCCTTGAATTCCTTGTCCAACAAAGCCTGTGTAGCGATAGCGTTGAGCTTGAGTTTAGACATTTCTATCTCCTGTTTGTTGTACTTTCTTTGGTATTTCCTTGCGAATGGATATTCAGTTGAGGCATTGGTGCGCAACCTGATTAGTGGTTACCACCGGTACCGCCGCCTGTGGGCTGGCAAAAGACAGGGCTGCCACCGGTACCGCCACCCGTGGGCTGGCAAAACATGGGGCCACCACCTGTGCCGCCGCCTGTGGGCTGGCAAAAGACAGGGCTGCCACCGGTACCGCCACCCGTGGGTTGATTTGCTAGAATTTTTGTGCTGTTGAACATGTCAAGCCTCCAAAGTTTGGTTAGATTTGCTGAGGCGTTCTAGGGTGACCCTAGAACGCAAGTATTTTCTCTGCGCAGCGCTGTGGCGCACGCAGTTAACGAACGCTTAGGCCAGAGCCTGGGTCGGCTGGATGAGGCCGCTCAGGTGGCGGATGAACTGATCCAGGTCCATAGCCTGGATGGACATCACGGCTTGCACTTCCTCGTCATTCAACTGGAAGGCGCCCAAGCGATCCTGCCCTTTGCCGCTGAGTAAAGCAGCCTTGAATTCCTTGTCCAACAAAGCTTGTGTAGCGATAGCGTTGAGCTTGAGTTTAGACATTTCTATCTCCTGTTTTGTTATGCTTTCTTCGGTATTCGCACCGAATGGATGTTCAGTTGAGGCAGCGCTTGTGGCGTAACCTGATTAGTGGTTACCGCGGTGCCACCGCCATTGCTGATTCGCTGCTACCTTGTGCTGTTAGAACATATGAACCTCCAAATAAGGTTGCATTTGTACGGGCATTCTAGGGTAGCCCCTATGAACGTACCTATGAGCAAAATAAGACAAAAAATGGCTACCCCTTTGAGTAGCCATGTGAACAACCGATGGGTTAAACGAAACGCTTTATTTATTGTTGCAGCTTTGCTCCAATCCTAGGCTTTTACTGACAGCGTTTCATAGTACGCTTGCAGCTCGGGTAAGGGTTCGGAGTTGAGCTCTTTCCGTAAAAGGCTCTTGTACCTCTTGAAATGGGCGATAGCCGCCGAAGGAGCCCCCGACAGGGTCAAGCATTTCATCAGCGAGAGATGGGCTTCGTCACGGTAGGGGTCTACGGCAACGATGCGTTCATACAGCTTCCTCGCTTCCGCGAAACGTTTTCCGGTGCTTTCGATCTTGGCCAGTTTGGACAGCGTATCAAGATATGCGTTGCGCAATTCGTTTCTCCTGAAATCCGCCCATTCCAGAAAAAGGTCATGCAAATAAGGCTCTTGATACAACTTGATCGCTTGCCGTAACGTTTCGCTGCGTTCAGTTTCTGAAAGTCGAGGGTTGTTAGCAAGATGGATATATCGTTCGAATTCGGCTACGTCGTACCATATTTGGATCGAGGGGTGCAGGCTGTACTGATCCCTCTCGAACATAATCGCATCTTTGAAACCGAGCGCCTGGCGCACTCTCCAAAGGGTCGCGTGAAAATTGCTGCTGGTTTTGCCAGTGCTGAAATCGGGCCAAAAGTCCAGGCCGATGGATTCCTTGCGTACCTTGCCACGGTCGAGGATATAGAAGAACAGCCCACGCGCCCTGCTCGATCTCCAAATAGAGGCAGGCAATAACTCGCCGTTGATACGGATTTCTCCCCGCCCGAATGCCTTGACTTCGATTTGCATTTGGGGGGCTTGTTGAATCACAGGCTCGATCTCGAGCGCGGCCTTGCCTGTTTGGAATCTGCTCGCTCTTGCCAAAAGCGATTTGATTTGATCAGTTGGCATGTATGTCATTGCTTGCTCTAGGAATCTCACACTTGTCCGGGCGGCAGAAACGAGAAATTGATCGTATCCGAGTTCGGCTGCACCTGTTAGGGCCTCAGACAACAAGGCGTTTGCCTTATCGATTTTGTTTTCTCTGAATAACGTTCGCGAAGCCAAAAATGCGGCTAATACTTCGCTCTGCGTTGGCTTATTGCCATTGTCGGTTTCCTCTAAGACAAACTTAAATTGCTTTAGTGCTAGGTCGTTTTGCCCCATGGCGGCGTACACGGACCCCAATTCGACAAAATACTCATCGGAAGCTAGCGGGTTTGTGGAGAAGCTGGCCGCTTTTCTCAACCATGTCATTGCCTCTTGATGATTTCCCCGCGCTCTTTCAGTTCTCGCCATCCCAAGATATGTAGCAACCAACTCCGGTTTTTCGCCAAACTGCTTTCCAAGGCTTATCGCTGCCTGGAAATTGCTATAGGCCTCTTGGATCTCATCGAGATCGAGAAGCACCTCACCACGGCCATTGTGAATACCAATTTGCACATCGATGCGATTTGCGGCTTTGGCGTTTTGAAGGGCAAGGGTGTATTCGCGCCAGGCTTCTGGAAAATTTCCGGTTAGATGATGTAAATAGCCTATGTTGTTTCGGACCGAAGCAAGTGCCCCTAGGTTGCTGTGGATCTTTAGATGAATCTCCAGGCACTCCTGGTAGATCTTTTGAGCATTTAGCATGTCCCCTTTAAAAATATAGATCAGCCCCAGGTCGACAAGACATTCCGCCAAATCATAGGAGTAAATGTTTTTGAGGCCGCCCGGACTGGTATTTACTAATTTTCGCAGACCAGCCGAAGCATTCTGTAAATGGTCAAAAGCCAGATTGATTTCCCCCAAGTAATACGAAGTGATCCCCTTTAATCTTTCAGCCTGATACCATTGCCGGCTTTTGGATCGTGAACTTTTACTATCTAATAGTTTTTGAGCCTGTGAGGCAAATGTTCTTGCTTCCTTTTGCTTTCCGGTGAATCGATAGGCCATGCCTTTCGTGACCAAAGCATTTGCAAGAGATTCAGTATCGTTTTCTTTTCTTAGAATGGGCTCGGCAATGTTCAATAGTTTCAGGCTGATTTCAACGCGACTCTGATTCAGATTTTTTGCCTGGTAGAGTAACAACCGGGGGGAATATTTGCGACAGTCTGGCGTTCTAGTAAGCAACTCTAGCCATGTCGATAATAGTACCGTGCGTTCTGAAGCATAGTATTTCCCAGCCACCGCATCGATCCACTTGGCGGCTTCCCGCTTATCGCCGGCAGACAGCTTGTGGCCGATGGCCTCTTCCCACTCTTCGCGCTTCTTGTGCCAGCCTGCGGCGCGCCGGTGCAGGTCGCGTAAGCGCTCGCCTTGGCTGCGGGCGAAGTAATCCTGCAAGAATTCCGAGAACAACTGGTGGTATCGATAGCTGGCGCCCTCGCTGGTCTCCGTGCGACTCACGAAGAGATTGCGGTCCTCCAACGCTCGCAGGAACAGCGCCGAATCTTTCCTTTCCAGTAAATAATTGCACAAGACTTCGTTGAAGTCGTTCAAAATCGATGTGGCCATCATAAAGTCGCGCAGTTCCGGGCTTTGGCGGTTGACTACTTCCTCGGCCAGGTATTCGTAAATCTTGGTGATGCCCCCGCTCAACTTTGGCAGCACGCCATTTTCCATGGTGCGCAGGGCAAGCAAAATGGCCACGATCCAGCCGTCGGCCCGCTTGGAGAATTCCTCGGCCTGTTCGTCACTGAGCCGCATGCGGTAGTTCTGTAGCACGAGCTTTTGCAACTCCTCGGGGCGAAAGCGCAGTTCGTCCGCGCTGATGGTGACCAGCTCATCGCGCACGTACAGGCTGGCGGTTGGGATTCCGTACACGCTGCGCGAGCCGATCAGGATGCGCAGCCGGTCGGGCAAATGCTCGAGCAGGTTTTCTACGAAGTCGACGATTTGCTGGTTTTCGCCTGCCAGGTGGTAATCGTCCAGGATCAACAGGGAGAAATCCTCCACCTTTTGCTCGATTTCATTGATGAAGTCGACGGCCAACGATGGAGCGTCGGGTGCGCTGCCCATGGTGGTAAGGCGTTCCTCAATTGCCTCACCGAATTTAGGGACCTTTTGTTGGAAACTTGCGACCAGGTGCAGGACAAATTGGACCAGGTCGTTATCTTCAGCTCCGATGCGGTACCAGAATACAATGGCGTCTACATCATTGGCAAAATCCACCAATAGAGTGGTCTTGCCGTAGCCGGCAGGGGCAGAAACGAAGGTCAGTTTGCGATGGAGATTTTGGTGAAGGGCATCGACCAGCCGTACCCGGCGCAAAATATCCTTGCGGCGCTGCGGGGGGCGAACTTTGGTCAAGAGAATCGTCATCGACTATTGAAGGTTGATGCCACGAAAAGCAGCCTCTCCGGCCTACGCTGGCCAAAATTACCTGTGCCGGTTCGCTATTATAATTTTAGCTCCAAACTGTAGCCCCATGCGACCCGTTGACATCATTATAAAGAAGCGCGATGGGCATGAACTCAGCCCGGCTGAGATTCGATTCTTCATCGAGGGCTATACCTCTGGAGTGATAACCGATTACCAGGCCTCCGCCTGGGCAATGGCCGTGCTCCTGAACGGGATGACCGATCAGGAGACCACCGAACTGACCCTGGCTATGGCCGGTTCGGGAGAGACCCTGGATTTGACTGGAGTCGTGGATTTCGCCCTGGATAAACACTCCACTGGGGGCGTGGGCGACAAAACCACGTTAGTGGTCGAGCCCATCGTTTCTGCTTGCGGGCTGCGGGTCGGCAAGATGTCTGGGCGCGGTCTCGGCTTCAGCGGCGGTACGCTCGATAAAATGGAGTCAATTCCTGGATTCCGTACGGATCTGAGCAAAGAGGAATTCCTGCGCCAGCTAAAAGAGGTGGGCGTGGTGCTCACCGGCCAAACAGGCGACCTGGCGCCCGCGGATGGCAAGCTGTACGCCCTCCGAGATGTGACCGGCACCGTGGACGCATTACCCCTGATCGCCTCCTCCATTATGAGCAAGAAGATTGCCGCAGGCGCACAGCGCATCGTGCTGGATGTCAAAGTAGGGGTGGGCGCCTTTATGAAAGACCTGCGGCAGGCACGCCAACTGGCCCGGATTATGGTCAAGATCGCCAGGCGCGTTAATCGTAAGGCAGTGGCTCTGCTCTCCGATATGAACCAGCCGCTAGGCAACGCGGTGGGCAATGCATTGGAAGTTAAGGAAGCCATCGAAACCTTGCATGGCGGTGGTCCGAAGGATTTCCGCGAACATTGCCTGCATGTGGCGGGCAATCTGATCTTGCTTGGCGAAGGTGCGTCCACCCTAAAGAGGGCAAAGCAGCGGGCTGTTGCAGTTCTTCGGGACGGTTCTGCTTTCGAGCGCTTTCGCCAATTAGTGATCGCTCAAGGTGGTGATGTGAGTTATGTCGATGATTCGGATAATTTTCCAAGGGCCCAATTCGTCGAGGAAATCCCCTCGCCGCGCTCCGGTTACTTGAAATGGATTGATGCCAAAGAGGTCGGGGAAGCCTCAGTCGACCTTGGCGCCGGGCGGCTGAAAAAGGGGGATCTCATCGACCACGCGGTGGGTGTCGTGGTCCACCACAAAGTTGGGGATAAGGTTCAAAAGGGTGCGTCACTTTTTACGTTGCACGCTAATGATAAGGAAAAATTAGAGATGGCAAAGAAACGTTTACTGGCTGCTTATTCCTGGAGCGCAAAAAAAGTTAAACCTCTTCCGCTATTTTACGGAACTGTAAAATAAAGAGAGCCTCGCAAACGCAAGGCTCTCCGGTCAATTTTTGGCTGCCATCTGTCCACTGTCTGCTGTTAACTATTTCACTCCCGCCATAAACACGAACCCAAGGGTCCCCGGACCCGTATGCGTGCCCACTGCCGGGCTTACTTCCGCCACCGCAGTTTCGACCGCGTTCACCTGCTTGCTGCCTTCTTCCAACAGCTTCTTAGCGTCCTCCTCGGCGTTGGCGTGCAGCACCGCCAGATGCACGGGCGAGCGGCCTGCTACGCGGTCGACCAACAGTTCCACCATGCGATCAAGGGCCTTGCCCTTGGTGCGCACGCGCTCAACGGCTTCCAGGGCGCCGTTTTGCACCTCAAGAATGGGCTTTAGATTCAAGGCAGTGCCCAGGAAGCGGGCGCCGCCGCCGATGCGGCCGCCGCGGTGCAGGAATTCCAGCGTATCGACCATCAGCATAATGCCGCAATGATCGCGGGTTTGCTCGGCGATTTTTACGCACTCTTCCAATGATTTGCCTTCTTTGGCAGCCTTGGCTGCCTCTAGCAATGGCCATCCGGTGCCCATGGAGGCTGAGCGCCCGTCGACGTTGGCGATATTGATACCCGAAACCTGTTGTTTGGCAGCCTCTGCCGAAGCAATCGTGCCGGAGAATTTGGCGGACACATAAACTCCGAGGACATCGCTATAGCCCTTGGTTTTGAGTTCTTGGAACTTTTCGACGAAGGCAGCCGGAGTGGGCTGTGATGTGGTCGGCGTGTCTTTTGATGTAGCCAGGCGTTTGTAAAATTCTGTGGGCTGGATATCGACGCCATCTCTCTGTGTCTCACTACCCCAAATGATCACGGAAGGAACAACGTGGACCTCATACCCCTTGCTGAGCTCCGGGGGAATGTTGGTGGTGCTATCTGTGACAAAGGCGATTTTGGCCATGCTTCTCTCCTCGGGGAATTGGTCGTTTCGATAGAGCTGTTATCATTGTAAACCCATCCCTTCGTGCGAGGTCGCGACCTTCATCTTCGTCACCCTTGACCGCAAGTTACGGGAGGGCTACAATCACCCGCCGTTTGGGAGGATTTGCTCCGGAACGGCGCCCGGCGCATCCCTTGAGGGGATGCATGAGGGTATAATTTTAAACTAACCAAGAGGAGTTCTTTCATTATATGGTTCGTATTCGTTTGCGCCGCGTTGGCGGCAAATCACAAGCTAGCTTCCGCGTCGTGGCAACGGACAAGGAAAGCCCCAACAACGGGCGTTTCATAGAGATTCTTGGCTTTTATAACCCGCGCACTCAGCCAGCCACTATTCAACTAAAAGAAGAGCGAATCTACGAGTGGATAAGCAAAGGTGCTCAACCCAGCGACTCTGCGGTGCAGGTCTTCAACGTCGCTGGCTTGACCGAGCGTTACGAGCGCTTCAAAAAGGGTGAGAAGATCGAGACCCTGATAGCCGAGGCCGAAAACGCCGCCTCCACCCGCAATACCAGCCGACAGACTCGCCGTGAAGCGCCTGGCGCCGGCACGTCCGCCAAAAAGAAGAAAGCCGCAGCCGCCAAGCCGGCTGAAGCCGCTGCTCCCCCTGCGGCGGCAAGTGCTCCTGAGAGCGAAGCGCCTAAGCCCGAGGAAGCTTCTGCAGAGTAATCTCCTCAAGAATGAAGGAATTGATCGAATATATCGCCCGTTCCCTGGTGGATGATCCCACTCAGGTGCATGTGTTTCAGCGCAAGAAGGGTGAGAGCACCGAGATCGCATTAAAGGTGGCTCAGCAAGATATGGGCCGCGTGATCGGGCGCAATGGCCGCGTGGCTAACGCCATTCGCATCCTGCTGCAGGTGGCGGCTACGCGCGATGGCAAGCGAGCCTTCCTGCAGATTTCGGAGCCGGAATAAGCACGCCCCGTCGCCTATACGCTGCACAGCGCCGCAACAAATCAAGGAAGGCTTTGCCTTCTGCAGTTGCGAGGAGGGATAAAATCCCGACGAAGCAAACCCCATCAACAGGCTCGCAAATGGAACGCGAGCCTGATTTCATTCTGGTGGGCATCGTGCGCCGTCCACACGGTGTCAAAGGCGAACTACTGGTTTCGCTGGAAACGGATTTCCCAGAAAGACTGGCCAAAGGCGCCCGGCTCTATTTGGGCGATGAGCACCGCGTCGTGACCATTCGCAGCCGCCGCCAGCACGCAGATGGGCTGCTGCTCGCCTTCGAGGAATTTCGCGACAAGCCGGCGGTGGAGCGCTTGCATAATGTGCCGGTCTATTCCAAAGTCGACGAGTTGCCCGAGCTCCCCGCGGGTAGGTATTACCAGTATCAATTGATCGGATTGCATGTGGTGGAAGAAAACGGAGAGGGTATTGGCACTCTAACTCAGATTTTCAATACAGGCGCCAATGACATCTACGTGGTTCGAGATCATGGTGGCAAAGAAATCCTGCTTCCGGCGATCAGTGATGTTATTCGGCGAATTGAACTGGAAGAGAAACGCATCGTCGTACGGTTGATGCCCGGGTTGAGATAAGCCCCCCAGAGTTGATAGCTTGACGCAATTTGCGGATTTCAAATCAAATTGGACAACAAAGTCTCCCCCCGCATTATTAAAGCGGTGAGCACCTATTCCGAGGAGCCCTCCTTGCGCCTGCGCAACAGATAAATGGCAAGCACAAAGGCCATCACCAAGGCAGTTAGAAGGCCCAGTTCAAGCATCACCAGGCGAAATTCCACCGCCAGATCGGCAGACGCCTGGTCTGTTCGGCGGTGATGATCAATAATTGCCGGATGGTGGCGATCAAGCTGATGACAAGCAGGGATTCGCTGGATCTGTCCATTTGTCCACACTGATGGTAGTTTTCGGCTGGATTATCTTTGTATCGGGCTTTCCAATTACGTGAAGATACCTGGGTATGTGCTACGCTAAACCCCAGCCTATTCTTGACATGCAAATTTGCCCCGTGGTATTCTGACCCGCGCTTTTCTGGACCGAGAATGACTGACGAACGGAACTATTGGCTTGCTCTGACCATGGTCAAAGGGATCGGCGCGGTGCGCTTCCGCACCCTGCTCGATTCATTCGGCAGTGCACGGGCCGCTTGGGCAGCCGCTCCGGAACAGCTGCGTGATGCCGGCCTGTTCGAATCTGTAATTACGAATTTCGTCCAAGCGCGCAAGAACGTGGATCCCGAATCAATTCCGGCGTTGTTGGACAAGTTCCGGGTCAAAGCTTTGACCTGGGATGATGAAGACTACCCGCGTCGTCTGCGCGAGCTTGAAGGTGCGCCGCCCGTTCTTTACACTCGCGGCGAATTGTTGCCCACGGATGAATGGGCCGTTGGTGTCGTCGGCACGCGCCGGGTAACCGCATATGGGCGCCAGGTCGCGGAAGAGCTCGGCGCGTTTCTGGGCCGCAACGGCATTACTGTGGTCAGCGGGCTCG
>Ga0209641_10003442_pt1 | contig 13276 bp, 10 predicted proteins | sample RifCSP16_1_FD_184022 | JGI IMG/M metagenome (GOLD analysis project Ga0209641, IMG submission 184022) | Soil microbial communities from Rifle, Colorado - Rifle CSP2_sed 16_1 (SPAdes) (version 2) | ecosystem: Environmental > Terrestrial > Deep subsurface > Rock core/Sediment | place: Rifle...
CAACGATGATGTCTCGAACGTCATCATCGCCCAGCTGCTGTTCCTGGACGCCGACAACCCGGAACGCGACATCTACCTCTACATCAACTCGCCCGGCGGGATCGTCTCCAGCGGCATGGCGATCTACGACACCATGCAGTTCTTGCGGGCCCCGGTGAACACCATCTGCATGGGCATGGCCGCCTCGATGGCCGCGTTCCTGCTGGCGGCCGGCACCAAGGGCAAGCGCTCCGCCCTGCCCCACGCCCGGATCATGATCCACCAGCCCTCGGGCGGCGCCCAGGGCACGGCGTCGGACATCGAGATCCAGGCCCGGGAAATCCTCTACTTGCGTACCAAACTGAACGAGCTGTACAGCCGGCACACCGGGAAAACGGTGGACCAGGTCGAGAAGGACATGGACCGGGATCGCTTCATGTCTGCCGAAGAGGCGGTAGAATACGGCCTGATTGACAAAGTGATCCAGAGCGTGGTGGAATCAGGAGACGGTAAGAAACCCGCTTCTTAAAGTCGGCTTGACCGGACCCGGCGGCTAGCCCCATATATACCGTTGGCCGGGAAGGAACTCATGGCGAACGACAAACACCTGCGGTGCTCGTTTTGCGGCAAGTCCAAGGACTCGGTCCGGAAGTTCATATCCGGGCCGTCGGTCTACATCTGCAACGAGTGCATCGCGCTCTGTAATGAGATCCTGGCCGAGGACGAAGAGCGGGAAGTTGCCGAAGCCATCACCCAGGTCCCCACCCCGTCCGAAATCAAGGACATCCTCGATCAGTACGTGATCGGCCAGGAGCGAGCCAAGAAGACCCTGGCCGTCGCCGTCTACAGCCACTACAAGCGGATCAACTCCCAGGGCGGCCGGGACAACGAGGTCGAGCTGGAGAAGTCCAACATCCTGCTCATTGGCCCCACCGGCGTGGGCAAGACGCTGCTGGCGCAGACCCTGGCGCGGGTGCTGGACGTGCCGTTCACCATCGCGGACGCCACCACGCTCACCGAAGCGGGCTATGTCGGCGAGGACGTGGAAAACATCCTGGTCCGCCTGCTCCAGGCCGCGGACTTCAACGTGGCCGAGTGCGAGAAGGGCATCGTTTACATCGACGAGATCGACAAGATCGCCCGGAAGAGTGAGAACCCCAGCATCACGCGCGACGTCTCGGGCGAGGGCGTGCAGCAGGCCTTGCTCAAGATCCTCGAGGGTACGGTGGCCTCGGTGCCGCCGCAGGGCGGGCGCAAGCATCCGCAGCAGGAGTACATCCAGGTCAACACCAAGGACATCCTGTTCCTCTGTGGCGGCGCGTTCGACGGTCTGGATAAGATCATCGAGGCCCGGACCGGCCGGCGGCAGATCGGGTTTTCCAAGGAAGAAGTCCAGTCGGGAAAGATCGAAGCCCTGAAGAAGAACCCCTATATGGACGTCGAGCCGGAGGACCTGCTGCGCTACGGGCTCATTCCGGAGCTGGTCGGTCGCCTTCCGGTGACGGTATCTCTCGAGTCGCTGGACGAGGACGCGCTGGTCAAGATCCTGGTGGATCCCAAGAACGCCCTCACCAAGCAGTACAAGAAGCTGTTCGACCTCGAGGGCGTGGGGCTCACGTTCGACAAAGAGGCCCTCCGCGCGGTGGCGCGTCGCGCGGTCAAGCGCGGCACCGGGGCCCGGGGCCTGCGGGCCATCCTCGAAGACATGATGACCGAGATCATGTTCGAGCTGCCCGGCCGCGAGGACGTGCGCGAGGTGGTGGTCACCGAGGAGAGCGTGACCGATGGCCGCCAGCCGCTGGTCGTCACCGAGCGGGCCCGGCAGAAGAAAGAGGCCTGATCCCGGTCACGTTCGTCGGCAGCTTTCCCGCTGCCGATTTTCGCCTCTCCCCCGGCCGTCCCGAGATCGCGTTCGTCGGCCGCTCCAACGTCGGCAAGTCGTCGCTCCTGAACGCGCTGACGGGCCGGCGGACCCTGGCCCGCACCAGCCACACCCCCGGCCAGACCCGGGCCTGCAACGTGTTCAACGTGGACGATCGCTGCTACTACGTGGATCTCCCGGGCTATGGCTACGCCCGGGTGTCGCAGGCGCAGCGACGCCGCCTCGCGCGGCTCCTTCAGGAATATCTCCTGAGCCGCGGAGCCGCCGGCGCCGTCTGGTTGCTGGACCTCCGCCGCGATCCCTCCCCCGACGACCTTGCCATGGGCGAATTCCTGGCCGAGCATTCCATACCGGTGCTGGCGGCGCTCACCAAGGTGGACCAGGTGCCCCGGGGGCGCCGGCGGCAGCGCCTGGAGGCCATCGTGGACCGACTGGGCACCAGTATCACCGCCGAGCATTGCGTGCTGACCAGCGCACGGACGAAAGAAGGGATTGTCGCGTTGAGGAAGGCGATCGAGCGGCTGGTGGGTGATCGGAGATGACTCAGGAGCGCCGCTATGCCGCCGTGCCGCTATGCCTTCTTGCGCTCACCGCGGCCTGCGCCTCCGGCACGCAAGCCCAGGACACGACCCAGGCTCCCGAGGACGCCGGGCTGCCCCCGGCGGGCTACGGCACCCTGCGGCAGGAAGACGTGGCCGTGCGCCTGCGCACCGGGACCTTCCTGCTGCGGGTGCTTCCCCTCGACGAACGCGTGACCCGGCTGCTGGCGCCGGACAGCTATGCGTCGCTGCACCAGCTCCAGGAATCCCTGGGCGGCGGCATCGCGGAGACGGCGGCCCGGGCCGGCGTCCATCAACCGGTCCTCATGTTCGTCACGTTTTTCGGGCTGCAGGACCAGGCGCGGTTTGTGCCGGAAGACATCACCATCACCAGCCGCGGCCGGCTGTTCCGGCCCGTCGCCATCCTGCCCATCACGCCCCGATGGAGCGAGCAACAGCTGAGCCAGCGGGAGACCGCCAGCGCGGTGTACGCCTACGAGGACGGGATCGCCCTGTTCGATCCCTTCGCGGTGTCCTACGGCGGCGTGACGTCGACAGACTGGGAGCGGACCCTGCCGGCGCTGGACCGCGAGCGCGCCGCCGTGCGGGCCCGGGCGGGGAGACGATAACGGGCGTTATCAGTTAATCGGTTGTCCGTTGTCCGTTGGTCCTCCCTGCGAAGCGATGCACCACCACGCCGGCCGCGAACGCCACGCCGGTCGCGATGTGAGCCCACGCCACCACGCCTAGCCACGCTTCGTTCGTTAACGCCTGGATCAGGTAGCCCGTGAGGACCATCGGACCCGCCACCAGTGCCGTGGTGAGTCCGCTGCGCCGGGCCACCGGATGGCCGGAAACTACCTGCGGCCAGATGTGCCGCACCGTGAAGACGCCCAACGCAAAGACCAGCACCGGTGCCACCAGGATGTGCAACTTCAACACCAGTGGCTGGAGCGGGTGGTTCACCGCGGAGTACGGATCTGAGCCCGTCAGCAGGTACTTCATCCAAAGGTATACCAGGCCCGTCACGGTGGTCGCCGCCCCGGACACCCAGAGCAACCAACGTTCAACCGGCGTCACGGGCTCGGAGTCTTCAGGGGCGCGATGACCTGATGGAGGGCGAGCACCCGGCGCGACGCTCGCGTGATCGCCCGGGAGGTGAGCGTGGCGCCAGTCAGGTTCACCACGGCCCCCTTGAGTGACAGTTCGCCGTCCAGACCACGCCCCAGGAGTTGACCGAGCCACCGGGGCGACGCCCGGTATTCCGGCGGCTCCAGAAACTCCAGAATGTCCACCCGCGTGATGCGCCCCTCCGGCGACACGACGAACATCAGCACCTCGTTCAGCGTCCGGACCCGATGCCGCTCGAAGTACGCGACGCCCAACGGCCGACCGGAGCGGCCGCAGGGGGCTGAGGGACCGCAGGAATGACCCACGTAGTACGTCACCACTCGGCTGGTCACATCGACGTCGGGCCCGGCAAGGGCCTTGGCGCGCCCCAGCTGCTCCTCCGTCAGAAACGCGGTGCGGCGTTCGATGGTCGCGGGCGGCGGAAAGGCCAGCCGCAGCGCCTCGTCCTGGGTGAGGGTCTGAGCGGTCGCGGCGGCCACGGCAGGCCCGGCGGTCAGCCACCAGAACCCGACCGCCTTGACCGCCTTGACCGCCTTGACCGCCCCGACCGCCCCCACCGCCTTAGAAGAGGTACGACAAATTCGCATTCAGCTGGCTGACGCCGGTGCGCGCCTCGTTGTGCTGGAACTGGTAGTCCGCCTTGAGCGCGATGTTCCCAATGGGCCGCCAGGCCGCGCCCAGGCTCACGATGCGCCGATCGTTGGCGGGATTCGCGGCGAAACCGGCGGGAACGCGGTCCTGCGTGTTGACCCGCTCGTAGCGCACGTAGGGAACGAGTTGATGCCCCGTCCGCGTGCTTCGCAGCACGTCGTACCCCGCCTGCGCGTACCAGCCCACCATCCGCTCTCCAACCGAAGCCGCGCCGGTCAGAGAGCGGGCGACGTTGAGCGCGGCTGCCTGATCCACGGTGGCCATGGCAAACAGGCCCCGGAGGTCGAGGCCACGCCATTGATAGGCCAGGTGACCCTCCCAGATCAGCGTCCGGGCTCCGAGGTCAACGGACCCTCCCGCAGTCGTGACCGTCCGGTTCTGCCCGGAGTTCCCCAGGTAGGCCGAACCGCCCACCGTGAGGCCCAAGACGCCCGTGTAGTCCAGACGCCCGACGCCGGCCAGCTCTTCCACCAGGGCCCTCGCCGCGTTTTGCCGCCCGCCCCGGATCCCTCCCCCGCTGAATCCCGATGCGGCGGAGCTGCCTCCACCCACCGCATCCAGCCCGTTGATCAGGTACACCCGGTAGGCGAGGTCACCGACGTCGCCGAACACGCCCACCCCGCTCTCCCGCCAGGTGGACGGAACGATCACCTGCTCCGTGAGCGGGCGCGTGGTGCCCAGGAAGGTGGGAGGCTCGTGCAGCTCGTTGATCAGCCCCATCGGGACCAGCAGCACCCCGCCGCGGAGGCCGAGGCGCGAGGAGAGGCGGTAGTCGAGGTACGCGAACTCTATGGACGCTTCGCCGCCCCGCCCGGTGCTGCCGTGCTCGAATTCGATCTCGGAATTGAACAGGAACTTGTCGCTGAACTTGTACCCCAGGTAGGCGATGAGCCGCAGGGCGTCGAGTTGGTCGGTTCGCCCGGAAAGCTGGTTATCCTCCCGAACCTCCCGGAAGTGCTCGTACAACACTTCGCCGTAGCCCCCCAGAGAGACGCCTTCCGGGGCGCGGTACACTTTCGACGCCGCCGGACCCAGGCCGTATTGCGCGGTATCCGCCCGGGCAACCACCTCCCGCCCGAGCTTCAGCTCCTCGATCTCCCGGGTGATCGCGTCGATCTGGGCCTTGAGCCGCGCGATCTCCGTGGTATCCGGCTCTTGCGCCATGAGGCCGGAGGTGCACCAAGCCGTCACCGCGAGCGCCGCGCCCGCGCGTCTCCATCGGATCAATCGCATCACCTCGTCTCCTTGAAGAAAGGTTCCATCGCATGATTCCAGCGCGCTTCCACCCGTCCGTCTCGCAGGATCAAGAACAGCGCGCCGACGTCCACTCGGTCGTGGACCCACCGCAGGCCCTCTTCGGGCCCCATCACGAACAGCGCCGTGGACAGGATGTCGGCCACCATGGGGTCCCGCGCGACCACTGTGACGCTGCCCCAGGCGGGCACCGGCTGCCCCGAACGGGGATCGAGGATGTGCCCCGGTTGCTCGGACTGACCGCTGGTGGACACGGATCGATCTCGGACGACCAGCTCCCGCACCGGGACCAACCGTTCCACCGGGTGCGCGACTCCGATAATCCAGCCGCCGGACGGAGGTGCTTCCGGCGACGACCCGACCGCGACCCCCTGGCCGCCGAAGTCCACCAGCGCCGCGTGAACGCCGGCCGCCCGCAATACCGCCTCCACCGACCGCAGCGCGGCGCCTTTCCCAAAGCCCCCGGAGTCCATCCACGCGCGGGGGCTGCGCCGGACGATGGTTCCTCGGCTCGAGTCGAAAGCGAATTGCCGGAGGCCGCTCTGGTGAAGCGCCCGGGCGACATCGGCGGCTGAAGGCGTCCGGAGCGAGTCTCGAATGCCCCACACATCCACCAGCGGCCCGACACCGGGATCGAACGTGCCGCCAGTTTCGAGCCACCATCGCCACACTACCGTCAACGTGCCGCCCAATACGGGGGAAAGCCTGAGAGTCGCTCCCACAGGCGAGCGGTTCAGGCGCGCGAGCTCGGTATCCCGTCTCCAGGTGCTGAGGAGGTCATCCGCCTGTCGCACCGCCGCGAACGCCGCTTCCGCGACCCGCTGCCCCGTGGCCGCGTCCGGTGCCACGAGCTTGAGCGTGAGCTCGGTGCCCATGACCCACGCGCGCCGCTCGACCAGGACGTTCTGCGCCGTCCCTGCGGGGGACCCGCCTAGGGCAAGCAGCAGAGTGAACGGCGCAGCGAGCAAGCCGGTTTGAATGAGCCGCATAGGGTGGGACGTCGCGGAGGAACCCCGCTTTACCGCTCCTTCGGAGCCAGCAGCGCGTCTTGCGCCACTCGCTCGATCCAGCGGGCGAGCTGCGGGAGAGGGGCCAGGGGTTGGGCCGAGTACCGCACCGGCAGTCCTTCGACGTCCCGCGGGATCTTGGTGCGGTCTATCGTTCCCGTCGAAATCAGCACCGGCATCACGACCACGGAATCGTGCGCGCGGCTCGCGAGAGCCTGAATCGTGTCACGCATGAGACTTACGGCTTCCGCCCGCACCGGCGGCGGTGCGTCGTCCCGCAACAAGCCGGACCGTACGTCGCCCACCGCCCCCGCGCGACTCAGCCCCGCCGCGACGGCATCCAGGTCCGCCAGCCAGTGCGCCGAGTCCTCCGCGTCGTTCGGCCCATGTGCCACCAGCAGCACGGGACGCCCACGATCGGCCGCGCCCAGTTCCCGCCACCGCTCGACCACCCCCTCGACCATTTCCGGCGCACCGTCGAGCGCCGGGGTCACCCGCATCGGAACCGGTCGAGCCATGCCCGCGTGGTGATCGTGCTCCAAGAGCTCCGGCGGCAGCGAATCCAGCTCGCCGGCGAAGTACTGGATCTGGCGATAGTGTCCGCCGTAGGACGACACCATGAGCGGCACCACGACGACCGAGGCCGCGCCCTGTTTTCCCAGCGCGCTCACCGCGACGTCCCATCCGGCGGCCTCGGCCTCGGGGCCCATGAGAAACGCCAGCTCGACGGGCCCGTGCCCCCAGCTGACGCCCTCCACCACCTCGCGCACGCGCTGGTTCCACTCGGGCCCGGCCCCGTGAGCCACCACCAACAGCCCGGTCTGTGCCGGAAGCGCGCCCGCGAGCCCAAACGCCGCGGCGCCGGCAAGCACCGCGGCCCTCACCAGCCACCTCCCCACGAAAGCCCGCCATACCAGCGCCGGCCGAGAACCGCCAGCGCAGCGGCGGGAACGTCATCCAGCAGGTTGTCCACGCCAACCGTCGCCCGTAGCCCGAGCCATAGGTCGGCCATGAGGCTCCCGTGGACGTGGGTGTACGCCTCCTGATAAACGGGCCCTGATGCGGTGCGTTGGATCAAGACCCGCCCAGAGCGAGCGGCCACCAGTGTACAAGAGGGCCGTTGCCGAGTCGTCGTTGAAGGCATGCTGCTACTCCAGAATCGGGTCGAGGGGAACCGTAACATTTGCAAATGAGACTCATTTGCAAGTAATCATGAAGCCGAATTTACTTATTCCCATTCGGGACGTCAATCGCGTGACGCGGCTTCCGGTGCGTTTGATGGCGAAGCATCATTCATTCCACCTGTGACCCTCGGCTCCGTCCTCGCCCTCCTCGCTTTCGCGGCGCTCGTGGCGCTGGGTGCCTACCTGGCCGGCGCCCGCTGGGGCCGCGCCCACCAAGCCGCCGAGCTGGGCCGCGCCAACGCGGAACTCTCGCGCCGTCTGCGCGAGCTCTTCCTGCTGCAGGAGCTTTCCTACCTGCTCTCCGAGTCGCTGCAGTTCGCGCGCATCGTTGAGCAGATCGCGCGGTACCTGGTGCGCTTCCTGGACGTCCAGGGCGCCATGGTCGTGGTCACCGACGAGCATGGCGACGCCCTGCAGGTCGCCGCCGCCGAGGGTAGTCTTTCCGGGCTGCGGGGACGGACCTTTCCGGGACCGCAGACCGGCATGATCGCCGCGGCGCTCACGCGAGAGAAGCTGGAAGTGGCGGACGGGCTCACGCCCACCGAGTTATTGCCGGGCCTCGAGGTCCGGCGGGCCGCAGTGGCGCCGCTCCGGGCACACGGACTGACCGCCGGCGCCATTGTCGCCGTGGATGCTCCGGAGGCGTTCGGGCCCGATCCGCTCCGCCTGCTCTCGACGGTCGCGGCGCACGCCGCGGTGGTGCTGACGCATGCCCGGCTCTTCGAGCAGCTGCGCACCGGCAAGGAAGAGTGGGAAAGCACGTTCGATGCTATGACCGACGGGATCGCCGTCCTGGATGCGCACGGCAGTATCCAGCGGGCCAACCGGGCCCTGTCGGCCATCCTCGGGCGACCCCTCCCCTCGGTGGTGGGGTGCGACCTGGCCCGCGAGCTTCTGGGCAATCCGTCCGATCTCACGGAGCTCTACGAGGCCGTGCGGCGAGGGGAGCGCACCGCGCCGCTCACCCGGCGGTCGGAGGCGCTGCGCCGCGCCTTCCGCATCAGCGCCGCGTCCATGCAAGGGGAGACGTCCAGCGGATGGCTGGTGGTGCTGGTCGAGGACGTGACCGAGCAGAAGGCTTTCGAAATGCAGATGATCCAGCACGAGAAAATGGCGGCCGTGGGACAGCTGGTGTCCGGCGTGGCGCACGAGCTCAACAACCCGCTGACGTCGGTCTGCGGGTTGGCCGAGCTGCTGGTGGAGCAGGCGGCGACGCCGCCCGCCACCAAGGCGCATCTCCGGGTCATCCACGAGCAGGCCGAGCGCGCCGGGAAGATCGTGCGCAACCTCCTCACCTTTGCGCGTCCGGGGACGGCGGAAGTCGAGGCCGTGGACGTGAGCGAGGTGGTGCGGCGGACCGCGCTGCTCTTGGAGTACGAAGTCCGATTGCAGCAGGTGGACCTGGCGATCGAGGCGCCACCCGAGCCGCTGGTGGTTCGGGCCGATCGGATGCAGCTCCAGCAGGTGGTGGTGAACCTGGTGACCAACGCGGTGCAGGCCGTGGCCACGAACCCGCCAAACCGCCCCCGGCGTGTCACGGTCCGTGCGCGCCGGCACGAGGACCGGGTCGCCATTGACGTGGAAGACAGCGGCCCGGGCGTACCGGAGGAGCTGGTCTCGAAGATCCTCACGCCCTTCTTCACCACCAAGGATCCCGGCGTCGGCACCGGGCTCGGCCTCGCCATCACCTACGGTATCCTGGAGCGGCATGGCGGCACGCTCGAGGTGCGGCGCGCGCCGGGAGGCGGCGCCCGGTTCGTGGCCGACCTGCCGGCGGCCGCCCGCGGCGGCGTATCGCCCCGCGACGGCGACGGGGCGCCGCGCGCCCACCCCGCCGCCGGGGCCGGCCACCGGGTGCTGCTGGTGGACGGCGACCCCGCGGTACAGCGCATGATCAGTGCGCTCTTCTCGAGCGACGGGCACCAGGTGGACGCGGCGCGCGACGGCGCCCACGCGGTGGAGCTGCTGGCGCAGGGGAGTTACGACCTGGTGATCGCCGACCCCAGGGCCGACGTGGGCGGCCAGATGTTCGCGGAAACGCTTCGCGCCCGTTGGCCCGGACTCGTGAGTCGCGCCATCTTCGCCACGGCCGACGTCCGGCCCGAAACGGAGGACTGGCTTCGACGGCTTGGCGGCCGGTACGTCCACAAGCCGGTGAACGCGCGACAACTGCGGCGCGAAGCCGCGGAGGTGTTAGCGACCCGCTGATCGATCAGGTCGGTTGCTGACGCCCGCGTCTCCGGCCCAGCACGGCGGCCAGGCGGGCGGACAGGGCTCGCGCGCGGAACGGCTTACTGAGGAAGTCGTCCGCGCCGTGCTCGAACACGCGGACTTCGTTTTCCTCGTCCCCTCGGGCCGTGAGCACCACCACCGGGATGTCCGCGGTCGCAGGCCGCGACCGCAGGTGTGAGAGCACGCCGTACCCGTCCAGGCCGGGCAGGTTCAGGTCCAGGACGATGATGTCCGGCCCGTGGCGGTCGATCTGGTCCAACGCCTCCACGCCGTCCCGCGCCTCCACCACGTTGTAGCCATCCCGCTCCAGCAGGTCCTTCATCACCTTGCGCAGCAGGTCCTCGTCGTCCACCAGGAGGACCTTGGCGCCAACGGCCGGACGCGGCCCAGCCTCGGCCGGCTCGAGGAGATCGAACGCCGCGGACATGGGCTTCGGCTCCCCACCCGACGCCCGCTCCTTGACCACCCCACCCGCCGGCGACGGCCGCTTCCCGGGCGCGCGAGGCGGTGTGGCCACGTCTTCCTGCGGGACGTCCACCACGCGCAGCAGCTCGTCAATGGTGGACTCGCCCCGGAGCACATGCAACAGACCACTCTCCCACAGCGAGGTCATCCCCCCGGCCCGGCCGGCTTGCGCGATGCGGTCCGCCGTTTCGCCGGCGCCGATGCTCCGCTCCACCTCCGGCGTCACCGTGAGCACTTCGATGATCGAGAAACGGCCGCGATACCCGGTCATGGCGCACTCGGGACAGCCCACGGCCCGGTAGAGCGGCGTGTCGGGCGGAACCCAACGGTGCAACTTGGCCGGAATGGTCTCGACCCACACTTCCTTGCAGGTGGGACACAGCCGGCGCATCAGCCGCTGCGCCACCACGCCGCGGAACGCGGAGGCGATCTTGAAGGGCTCGATACCGATGTCCACCAGCCGGGTGACCGCGTTGGGAGCGTCGTTGGTGTGCAGCGTGGAGAGCACCAGGTGACCCGTGAGCGACGCCTGGATCGCGATCTGGGCGGTTTCCTTGTCGCGAATCTCGCCCACCAGCACAACGTCCGGGTCCTGACGCAGAATCGATCGCAGGGCAGCCGCGAAGGTGAGCCCGGCCTTTTCATTCACCTGCACCTGCACGATCCCCTGGATCCGGTATTCCACCGGATCCTCCACCGTGACGATGTTGACCCCCTCGCTCTGCACGTGCCGCAGCGCGGAATAGAGCGTGGTGGTCTTGCCGGACCCGGTGGGTCCGGTCACCAGGATGACGCCGTCCCGATTGTCCAGCAACGTCTTGATCTGGGCCGCCTCATTGGGATTGAAGCCCAGCGAGTCGAGCGACAGCACCGTCCGGCTGGAATCGAGAATCCGGATCACGACCTTCTCGCCCAACTGGGCGGGAAGGGTCGAAACCCGAAGGTCCACCGGAATCCCGTTTACCGCCACCCGCGCGCGGCCGTCTTGCGGCCGCATCCGGTCCGCGATGTCCAGCGAGGAGATGATCTTCATCCGCGAGATCAGCGGCAGCCCCGCCGCCCGCGGGATCTTCATCACCTGGCGCAGCACGCCGTCAATGCGGTACCGGACCGCGACGCCCCCTTCTTCCGGCTCGACGTGGATGTCGCTCGCCCGTGAGAGAATCCCCTCCGACAGAATGAGGTCCACCAGTCGCACCACCGGCCGCTGGGAGGCCTCCTCCGCCGAAATCGCGATCTCGTCCAGCTCCGCCTGCTCGTCGAGCTGCGTCACCTCCGCATCCGAGTTCATGCCATCGAGCAGTTGCCCGATCACATTATCCGGACGGTAGAACTCGTCGAGCTTGTCCTGGATCTTCCTGGGGCTGGCAAGCTGGATGCGCACTTCACGACCCGTAGCGAACGCCAGGGTCTTCTCGCAGTCGAGATCGAACGGGTTGGCCGTGGCGATCTCGAGGTACGAATCCGTGATGTGCAGCGGGATGACGTGGTACTTCCGGGCGGACTGCTCAGGCACCAGCTCGCGCGCGTGCTTGTCGCTCTGGGTGAGGTCGGCCAGCTTCAGCCGGAACCGCGTCGCGAGTCCGTCGAGCAACTGCTCATCGGTCGCCTTCCCACGGGAAACCACCGTTTCCCAGAGCGTTTCCTTGGCGCCTTCTTGGCCGCGAAGTTCCTCCAGCGCCTCCTTGCCGATCAACTCCTCAATGGTGGCGCTGAGCCATTCGTCCTTGAAGCGGGCTACGGAACACCTCCCGGGCGCAATCTACCATCGCCCGCCGGAAGATAAGCCAGCGGCAGACGGCAGCCAATGCGAGGGCCCATCGCAACACGGCTCAGAGGAGCGACCAGAGGGCCCGGTGCAAGTCCGCCAGCAGCGCCCACTTAGACCGCCGCGGATCGACAGCCACCTCGAACCGGATCAACTGGTGCAGCCACTCGACGCCAAGCCCCATAACCGGCCGGAGCCCGTCGCTCGCGTCCCACTGGGTCCCGTTCACGGTCCCGTCCAGCCACGCCCCCCGTACGAAGGGCGCCACCACCACCTGCCCGCCGGTCGAGACGAACGCGCCGAGGGGGATTTCCAGAAACGGCACCCGAAGCCGCCACTCCACCCCCCCGGCGGCACCGTAACGCCCACCGCAACGCCGGCTCCGGTCACACCCTTCCGCGCCGCGGCCACCCCACACGAAGGCCCGGTCCGGCCGCAGGTCCCGCGAGCCCCATCCTGCCCACGCGTCGAGCCGCAGCGCCGTGCCGCCCACCGGGACCTCCATGCGCCCCACCCCGCGTACTCGCAGGTATCGCGACGTGTCGCCAATGCCCGCCTCTGCTGACAGCTCAAACCCGACGTCTGGTTGCGGCGGCAGCACCCACGGACGCCGCGCCACCCTCGTGCGCCCAACCCAATAGCGTCCAGCGCCCAGCGGTGGGTTAGGCCGGAAGGCCCCGGTGACCGGCCGGGCTACCGTCGCGAGGCTCTGCGTGCGCTCGACGCCGCCCGACAGCGACACCCTGACGCCGCCCAGCCGTCCCCTCACGGCGAGGCGCGCCCGGTCCTCTAATACATAGTCACCGTAATCCCGGCCCAGTTCCTGGGCCGCAAACGAGTTGAACAGCGGCGCGATGAGCGGGTCGTCGCCCACGTCGCGCACCTCGCGGCCCGCCTCCAGGGCAACGCCGCCCCACGGCGCCGGGTGTTGCAACGCGGCACGACCCTTGAACCGTTCATCGCTCAGGCCGTATGACGCCCACCCTCGCAGGCCGATCGCCCCGCCGGCCGCCCGCACCACGCCGCCGGCGCCGGGTGTCAGACCCTCCACGCGGTTCATGTGCAGGAAGTCCGAGACCGACGCCGCGCCCGGCTGGGCGGCCGGCAACCCGGAGAGCACCCGCGCCGAGGCGAGGTCTCGCACGGCCGCGCGGACGGACGCGAGGTCGAGCGTCCCCTGCCCC
>Ga0209641_10003447_pt1 | contig 13268 bp, 11 predicted proteins | sample RifCSP16_1_FD_184022 | JGI IMG/M metagenome (GOLD analysis project Ga0209641, IMG submission 184022) | Soil microbial communities from Rifle, Colorado - Rifle CSP2_sed 16_1 (SPAdes) (version 2) | ecosystem: Environmental > Terrestrial > Deep subsurface > Rock core/Sediment | place: Rifle...
GAAATTTAGCAACTCTATCATAAGCTGTTTTTAAATCAACTTCCTTAATTGTTTTCTTCTTTGACTGAGATCCTATTAATACATCTTTGAGTATATTGGCAAGTCCATCTTCTTGTGCCTCTCTAATTTTCTGAGAGATATCGTGATTATAATTACGCCAAATAGATTGAAGTGAGTTTGCATAATTTTGGTCAAGTGCTTCTTCAGATATTCTTCTTTCTTCGACCGAAAATCTATTCATCCCCCAATATAATCTCGTTGTGGGTAGATATCCATGTTTCCAGAGACCTGAACCTGATTGAAGATCTGGCGTGATCTCCCATTCTCCGATGTTTTTTTTCTTCTCAATAGCTTTTTGAATAAATCGACTATTTAAATACTCACTATTAAATTCAAAATCCTCTGTTTCGTCTGAATCACCTTGAATCTCCTCCTCATCTTTTTCCCCTGATGGAGCAGATTGATTTTTCTTGGTTATTTTGTATAAAAATTCCTTTTTAAAATTAATTGAGTATATTTTAACTTGTGCTTTTTCAAATGGAACATTAATTAAATTATCTGTTTTACGTTCCATAGCTGAATCCAAAATTTTCAATAAGGAAGTTTTCCCACTTCCGTTCAATCCAAAAAACACATTTAAATGTCTATCTAATTTCTGTGAGTAAACTTCTTTGCGTCCTGCTAAACCCCATATAGAAAATTCAGTGATATGTGACATATTTACTCCTACAAAGATTACTATTTCGTATGTATATTTATTCAACTTTCATTATAGCAAATATTACGATAATGGCATTAACCTCTGAATTGTAGATTATATGATGAAAGAATGTAAATTAAATTAATTGGTTCCAACAACGAAGCCAACTCGTATTACAGCGTGTGCGGTTTTCGCGGCTGGCTGAGGGTGTGAATTATTTTAAGGAAACGGAACGCGGAAAATCTACAGTTTGATCCAGACCCTAAAGGTTTATTTGAAACCTTTAGCGTCATTTTTCTTTTATTGAATCTGCGCGATAATTAACCCGAAGATCAAGGAGGAAGGATGAGCAAAGTGACCATCTTCGGGACGCCGCTGCGGATCAGGCCGGTGGTGCTGGTCAACCTGGGTATGCTGTGGGCGGTCGCCGCTTTCCTGGAACATTTCTGGCACCCCCACTGGACCCTTGGGTTGATCCTGGCGGTCGGTTTCGGCGCCGTGATCCTGCTTTTGCTGGCAGACTTCGGACATGCGGCTGCCCACATCTTCAGCGCCCGGCGTTCCGGCGGACCGATGGATGAACTTTACATCTCGGGCGGGATGCCGCGCACGCGCTACTTCAACAATGATGTTCCGCCTGAGGTTCACATAGGGCGCTCGCTGGGCGGGCCGATCTTCAACCTGGCAGGAACGCTGGTCAGCCTGGCTGTCCTGCTGCTGGCAACCAATGGTTCGGTCATGGCTGACCTGGCAGGGTGGTCATTGACGGGACAGGCATTGATCCTGGCTGGCAGCCTGCTGCCGCTGCCGGTGGTGGATGGCGGGGTGCTGCTCAAGTGGTGGCTGGTGCGTGGGGGAAGGACGGAAGCCGAAGCCGAGCGGTTCGTGAAGCGGGCAGGCTGGGTGAGCGGGATCGTGATAGCATTGGTCGTGGTGGGGGTGATCGCCTTCAGGCGGGGCTGGCTGGGTTAGTGGGGAAAAAACCAGGGAAATAAAACCTTCTTTATAATCAAACATATCCCGGGGGAAGGAATAATGCAGATCAAACAACAGGCATTGCTTTCGCAAAGCAGGTTGAAGTGGGTGCTGCTGTCATACAGTGGCACTCCTACTGGACGGCACCCATCTCCCTTTAAACTCATTTTCAAATGTTCGTGGAGCGATCTTTGTCACGGACCATTAAACAGACTGATGACAACATCGAAAACTCCTGAATTATTTTCGTAACAATCAAGGCAGTCATTGACAGCCAGGTAGAGTTCACCGTTTGCCGGGATGATAAGATCACTCGTGTCCATGGTGATCACGAAAGGCTGACCATCATTGATCTTTGCCACCAGCATTCCGTAGTTTTCTCCATTGATGACGCAGTTGTTATCACATGGCTCATCTTTAACGCCCATCATGGTGAACGACATGGCATCCCAGTTTGGATCTTTATTTTGAAGGTTATACATTGCATAACCCGGGAATATCAACAAGTGCTGTCCCTGGTTGACGTAGATACCTGTATCAAACCAAAGCACATTGGCGGGAATATCAAGGTTAACTCTGCCTTCTCCCGGCTGGTTCTCTGCTGCCACAATTTTTGAGCGAAGGATGGTTTTCACCCGGAATCCGCACACCTCGCTACCGCTTTCCATGAATAGGAACGGTTCAAGAACCGTGGAAACATAATCGTTAACCGCCAAGGTGTCACCATCATCGGCATGCACCACCAGGTCAAATGTTCTGTATGTCTCTGGCAGGTCTTCCATTCCATTTTTACCCCCGGTTTTCATCCAGATATCCAGATAGAATTCTCCATAACCCAGAAAGATCCCGCAATACTCACCATCCTGATCAGTATTACAAACAGTACTATCATGGATATTAAGAGGTCCGATGATGGAGGCATTTTGCTGGTTCGAAAGCAGCAAGGAGCAATCACCCTTCAGGGTTTCGTAGTCTGAATATATCACTGGCGGTTCTGAAGAACCTGAGCAACCCGCCAAAGAGAGAACAAGGATAACAAGGAAAACCTGCCTTAAGACAAAGAACTTTCTGTTCATCTGATGCATTTTCTGATCCATCTTTTTATCTCCCAAGTGGATTTAGGGAACAGGGGTTCAGGTAGATTCGTCTCTAAATAACCTGTCTTCTGCAGTTGGGAAGGGGGGTTTACATTATGAGAATCAATGGCATATTCTTCTACTTTTGAGAGCGAAGAGCTGAGAGAATATTCTCCTTTGCTGTTAAGAGATGATTTCTTTGTGGACCGCCGGGGTAAATTCTAAAGCCACCAAACCCAGATTTTGATATGGCAGTTTCGATCGTCATCAGCGCAGGACGCCCAATTGCCTCCAGTGCCTTTCGGAATGTCACTCCGGCATCAAAGGAGTCTGTCACAAGGATGGATTGAACAAGAAGCTCAACAGCGGGCTTGCTTCTTAGTTCGCCAAGCTGCCTGGCTGCGGACATGGCATCTTCATTCGTAATATATTGGCTGCTATCCCGTGTCCTTGCGTAGTCAACGTATCGTTCAAGAACTTTTAGCTTGCGCTCTTCAAGTGTTTCGTTTGCCATGCAGATCTCCTTTAGAAATGGATATTCTCATATGGGTTGCTTCAGGCAAGGCACCCTCCCAGCATGGAGTAATGGCTACTTTGTGATGGTAACGTACCGCTCCAGCCATTCAATCAGGGGGATCAATTCATAAACATGCCGTTCCTTTTCGCTTGTATCGCGTACCACCTGGGTCGGGCATTGACTATCCCTTGCCATATGCTCTTCGAAGGTGTGATTAAAGGGTTTATCTGTTGAAGCCACCCTGGCGATCAATTCCCCGGATGGCCAAGCCAGCAGAGTCAGGTCCGCCTCGGTGTGGTAATACTTGATGGTGAAATTGGTATTGCTGAAACTGCATGTTGACGAGTATTTGGTCGTCAATTTGATGCACAGAATCGAACCCGCATCAACGAGATCGTTGGTGAAGTTGCTGTAATAATCGCTGATGTATTTCCTGGAGTAACAAGGTTTGTATTCGCAGTCGTCATCGATCTGGAAGAAGATCTCCCCTCCATCGATGGAGTCCAGTTCATATACTTTGCCGCTGACCTGCTGTCCGCTCGGTTCACCGGTTGCCGCCTGGCAGGCTGCCCAGGCCTGGTCCATTTCTTCACGGTCGAAACCGCAGGAAGTCAGAAGCATGAGAAGCAGAATGAAAAGTATCGGGCGAATGGTTTTCATGGGATTCTCCGTTTTCTAAAAATTTATGGTGTTTGAATTGTCCTTGGAAAAGGAGAGGGAAATTCCTCTTAAGATGTTTGTCCAGCCTATTTATTCGACATAATCCTTGTTATTATCGCGCTGCTGACAATAAAGGCAATAGGCTTTTCACCCCAAGAACTGTCACAGGATCCAGTCAGGCAAGGGCCGGGTAGAAACGAGGATATGGATAACGGTATCAGTCACCAACTGCTAATAGGCGACTGAGATCCTGCCTTAATGGGTTATTGGTTCAGAAGGTGACATTATCCGGGTTTGGCCTCAGGCGCAGGTTTTCATCCATAGGCGCAGAACAGAATCCAAGCAGCCCATGAACCGGGCAGTTTGGGCATTGGAGGTGGTTGTTGTGCTGGTCGTGCTGGCGGACATTACCTCCAGGCGGGGCGGATGCCAGCCTTCTGCCGCCATCTGTAGATATAACCATAAATAATTACATAATCACTTGCATCCTGACACATTTACAGTCGTCGAATTCCAATAAGTTCCTCCGGGAGTTGAGACCATGACGCTGTAGGAACCATTGGAAGCATACTTATGAGTTTGCGGGAACCAGCCTGTGGAATAGGTGAAGTCTCCCCAATCCCAATTCCATGGTCCCTTAATATCTTTTATAAAACCATTTACAGTGGCTGTGCACCCTGAAACTGACTCAACATTCAACCTGACCGGGCTGTTGAAGTCACCACAATCGATTCCTCGTGGAATTTCCTGCCGCATCGACATTGACCATGTGACATTAAAAGCAGAGCCGCAATTGCTTGTTCCATCAACACAAATCTGCGTGCTATGGGTTCCCGGGCTTGTATTGAAATAGATCGTTTCCCCAGCCCGGGCAGTTGCCATCTGCACTCCGTCCACAAAGTAATTCATGGGATCGCAGGATAAATTGACCAACTCAATCTGGATCTGTAAAGGAGATTGAGCTTCAATTGGAATGAAGGCACATGGTTGACCCTTGGGCCAGTTATCGGGTGAAAGATAGATGGGAATGTTCCTATCCACAAGATGGTCCCCGGGCATTACATTCACCGGATCCGGTTCGCATATCAGGTTGCAGCCAGTTGTCACAAGTTTGTCATAATTATCAGGAGATAGATATGTACCACACCATTGATTCGTATTATTGATGGCAGACAATGTATATGTTCCGGGAGCGGGTACTTCTATGCTGAACTGACATTGACCAATTTCAGTTAACAGCGTTGAATAATAATTTCCTGTGCTCATATCTACTGCGAACACTTCCGTATTACCGCAATTTTCAAGTTCCCAATCCATTGCACTTGGATGAAACATGAACGCATTCCCTGACAGGGTTGCATATCCAGATGATGGTGCTGGTGAAGTGGAGGATTGGTTGTTCGGTTTTGAGCTTACTATCTCGGTCGTTGAGGTAAGCACACCGGTCATTTTCATCCCCTGGGCAAGTCCCATCTGTTCTGAGCAGGTAGGTTCGAGAGGAAGGAAATGATACACATCGGAATTATTAACGCCATTGTTCTCCATCAGCTCCACCGTGAGGGAAATAAATGAATCAGCCAAAATTGAATCAATCTTTTTACCATACGCGTCATTTCCAGAAGCCTTGACCAGGAAAACTCCCGGGCGAAAGCCATTTCCACGACCCTGGTTGGGACCCAGCTCGTATATAGGATGTTTTGCAGCGGTTTCAGGTGAAAGGCGGGCGGTCGCGGCGGTTGCACCTCCAAAAGCCACGCTGCCAAATTCGGGTTCCCGATTGTAATCGTTCAATTCCAGAAGGCCGTCATCCAATGCTCCAGCAGGTATTGACCATAGGGTCACGATCCTGTCGACAAACCCCGGGCAATTGAGTGACCCGGGTGAATTATTTTCAAGAACAACCATGACGTAGTATTCACTGTCAACCGGATAGCAGAAACCGGTATGTCCGGTGATCGGGTCAACATTATCCTTGGAACAGACCTGACCAACATCCGTCACACCGGGAGACCACAAAGTGAACGAATCGAAATAGTCAGCAAAATAGATTTCCCGTTGATAAGTTACCGAGGAGATTGGTCCAACCATCGGGGTGGGTTCAAAATACCAGGCATCACAACCTGCCAATCCAAGTAGAAATAAGACAGATAAAATCAAAAGATGAGTTCCATAAAAAACTGACCTGAAAAGAGATTTTTGAAGATCAAGAAATCCGTTCATTTTATCCTCCAAATGACTTGTTTTTACTCATTCGTTCAACTTTCGGTTTTAGAGTGATGCAAGAAGACTCATTCAAAGGGATTTTTTTGAAGGGAGCGATTCAGTTCTTGATGCTGCATTCCTGCCTGGATCACTTCCCTGATCTAATCATATAGCTCCTTTCGTCCCCATTAAAGGGGGAAAAAGAAAACCGCCCAACGATCAGCAGACGCGGATTGTATGCGTTTTTTCACAAACATTATCGCGCCGTTCATAATAAATACAATAGGTTTTTCAACTCAAGGACTGCCCCGGTACTGTGGAAGGAATAATCGGCTGGATTATCAGCCGAGTCAGGGCAGGCGAACGGTATCTACATCCTGCCAATTACCGGAGCAGGTTCAGAAGGTGACATGATCCGGGTTTGGCCCCAGGCGCAAGCCTTCATCCAGCCCATCCAGCAGGTGCATATCTTCTGGTGAGAGTTCAAAGTCGAAGACCTGGGCATTCTCAAGGATGCGTTCCGGTTTACTCGATTTTGGTATGGTGACCACTTCATGCTGCAGGTCCCAGCGCAGGGCGATCTGGGCTGGGGTGCGGTGATATTTTTTAGCCAGTGTGATGAGCGGCTTTTTGGTGACGATCTGCCCCTTCATGAGAGGTCCCCAGGCTTCCAGCTGGATGGCATGACCCCGGCAGAAGTTCAACAGTTCTTTCTGGAAGAGATACGGGTGGAATTCGACCTGGTCGATGGCGGGGACGACCTGGCTGTCTGCCAGCAGGTCTTCAAGGTGATGCACGAGGAAATTGCTGACGCCGATCGCCCGGGCGCGCCCGCTGCGGTGGATCTCTTCCAGCACCTGCCAGGTTTGCTTGAAGAATCCCGCGACGGGCCAATGGATGAGGTACAGATCGACGTAAGCGCTGTCCAGGTCCTCCAGGCTTTCATCAAAGACTTCCATGGTGCGCTTCTGGCGCTGGGCGTCGTTCCAGACCTTGCTGGTCAGGAAGATCTCCTCACGCGGGATGCCGCTCTCCCGCAGGGCTTTGCCGATGAAGCGCTCATTCCTGTAGAAGGTGGCGGTATCAAAGGCACGGTAGCCGATCTGAAGGGCGGTTTTAATGGCACGATCGATCTCCTTCGCATCGGTCACTTTGTAGAGACCAAGCCCGAACCAGGGCATGCTGATACCGTTGTTCAAGGTAACGCGATCATTGATGCTGGTGATCATGAGGTTGCCCCATCCTTTAAATTTAATTTCATTCCTCAATTCTACCAACAAGGATAAATATTTTTTTCAGACTTTAAAAACTCATTCAGGATTGAGTGTGGTCTCCCCCTCTTACCCGATATTCTATCCGGGGGAGAGGTTGCCGACTTCCCTCTTTTACGAGTTTAGCAGTGCCCTGTTGTCTAATTGAGGGAGTAGGTTATGGTTGGGGTTTTTGCTTATTTCTATAGGTCAATTCAAACATAAGAGTTGAGATTGCCACGCCACCTGGTGGTGGCTCGCAATGACACAAAATTGGAATCCTTCCCGCAGAAAGAGGGCGGGACGCTTTGCAGTCGCTCTGCTCACACCGTCCCGTTGTCCCTGTGGAAAGACGACAATTATTTAAGGTGAAATGATCTTATAAACCTGTCATTCTGAGCGCAGCGAAGAATCTTGCTCGATTGTCCGTGAGATCCTTCGCCTCTGGCTCAGGATGACATAAAAGGAAAGATTCTTCCCAGAAAAGACATACGGGATGCAGTGAACTCAACCCCTCCCAACCCAAGATTTATATCTTGGATTGGGCGACGGTCACAATTAAAAAGCTCCCTCGCCTTAACCTCCCCCCGATATTCATCCGGGGGAGGAGGTGCTGCTACGGCATGTAGGGCACCATGTCCATGACAAGTAACGTTCCGTCCGGACCGGGGGAGACCCGAAAGGAGAAGGAAGACAGGGGAGGAAATTCGGTCTCTGTGGCGCCGCAGCAGGGACCAAGCACAAATAGGGAGCCATCCGATTGCTGAAACTGGACCGTAAACACAAATTCAGTCTCTGATATGGTTTGCTCCAGTTCGATGGACTGCCACTGCAGGCACAGGAAGCCATTGGTTGTGCAGGCGTTCTGCAGCAGGGTGGCATGATCTTGCGGGTCGATCAGCGGGTTTTGGGCGATCATCATCTCGTAACTTCCGCCGAAAAAGTGGTAGGCTTCTTCATAGCGGCCGAGGTGAAGAGAGACCAGGAAATTCTCCAGGACCTGGCGGGCAGGCTGCTCCAGGTCGGTTGGTGGAACGGGTGGAGGTGTGCTGGTGCCTGGCGAACAGGCTGCCAGCCCTGCTGCCAGCAGCAGGGCAATCATGATGACAGACAGCAGGTGGGTTATGGTTTTCATTGTTTTATCAGACGAAGGGCTCACAATTCCCTAAATGAACAGTCCGATCGCCAGAAGGGCAGGTGTGGCCAGGTTGAGGATCACGTTCATGCCCATCAGGGGGATCAGGTTGGGGATGTCATCGGCTACCTTTGACACATTCAGGATCACGCGTACAGCCAGGATGCCGGTCAGCAGGGCGAGCAGGCTGAATGGAGGCAACACCTTCAGTACGACAGCGACGATCACCGAGACATACGCCAGTACCAGGAAGGCGATGTAGATGTAGCTGCTCTTGACCCGTCCGATGGTGATCGGGTAGTGCCTGCGTCCAATGGACTTATCGGCTTCCACGTCGGGGAACTGGTTGAGCAGAAGGAGGTCGCTGACCAGGAAGGTGGGGACAAGAGATGCCGCAAAGGAAGCCCAGGTGAAAGTACCGGACAGGGCGAAATGGGTGCCCATCACCATCAGGATGCCAAAGCCCAGCCCGGGAGCGAGCAGGCTCAAAAGCGGGCTTTTAATCCACCAGTTGGTGTAAGTGACCAGCAGAAGAAGCCCCAGGATTCCGATGGGGAGCAGCTGCCAGCCCTGCAGGAACACGAAATAGAAACCGATGGCGGCAGTGACCGCCAGGGAGACCAGGCACAACCACAGGGCGGCTTTCTCCAATTCTGGTTGGGCTTGCAGGGTCCCGCTGCCACCGCTGAAGGGTGTGCGGGTGGTCTTGGCGTCGAGTCCGCTTTTGAAATCGAAGTACTCGTTGAAGGCATTGACGCAGATGTGGGAAGTGACCGCCCCGACCAGCACCAGCAGGACGTGCAGCCATTTGACGGTGCCGGTCTGCATCCAGGCAGTGCCGACACCGACCGCAACACAGGCAGGCGGCAGAAGCAGGAAAGGCAGGCGCATGGGTCCCAGAAGGGATTTAAATGTATTCATGAATGATTGCTCCTCAGGTGGATTAAAGTACGCGCCGTATTTTACTCACAATCTCCAAATAAATCAAAGGAACGAGGTCTTTCGGATCACTCCTGTACGGAAGGATCGGTGACCTTGTGGAACAGGTCTTTCCATAGCAGGATGCCGCTGATGCCCAGCAGGACGACTGCCAGCGCATTGACCAACAGCATTCCCATTGCCAGCCAATATTCGAGGGAACCCGGCACCACATCTCCGACCAGCATGAGGACCGCCATGGCTGCCACGGCAATACCAAGCCCCCAGGCGATGATACCCACCCGGCTGCGGGCACGGATGGCAGCCCACAGCAGCAGGATGCCGCCGGCGAACGCCAGGAAGGCGAACTCGGCTGGCATGAGGTAGTCAAAGCGGAAGATGCCGTCCGAAGCCAGCGAGATGAATCCGAAGACGAAAGGCGCTGCGACCGGCAGCCAGGCAAGAATGGTGCCGATGATGGCCAGCGATCTTGTGAAAACACTCTTCTTTTCCATGATCAACTCCTATTTTCTCCTTAATATTATGACATACATCAGGCGGATGGCATGAACAGGTTTAATTATCGAGGATCACCCAAGAGCCTGGATAAATGAACTGTGGAAAATTGTCTCGATAATGATGATGGCAGAAATGATGATGACAGGCAGTAAATAATATAATTTGCGGTTAGCTGGTTTGGGTGTGAACCATTTCTTTTTAATGCACACCCAGATGATAAGAACTGTAACAACCTGTAAGACTGCACTTGCCCAATATGATGGTTTTCCGAAACCACCCAAATGTAATATTATTGTTCCGACAATGATAATGATGACATGGAAAGTGTAGGCAAAAAGGGAGTTTTCACCCAATGGAAGGATCAGCCAGCCGATCAACCTTTCAATGCTTTTCCAAAAACGGGTCAGAAGGAGATATAAGAAACCGAATGCGGACACAGACGCAAGGAGTCTGCCTGGTGCAATGGTTTTCTTTGCAGTGAGGGTATCCATATATTCCAGGAACTGGTCTGATGACGGAAGGTTCGGGAATATGGATGGATTCCTGCTGTAATTCCAGAAAACGACCAGGAACAGAAAGGAAATACCTGTGATCCATAACCAGCGGGAATTGATCTTCTTTTGGATATTTTCCAAAACCCGGTGATACCCCATGATCAATCCAATGACAAAAATCAACTGTACGGCACTGACCTTTACAAACATATCGAATGGGAAAATAAGAAAATCAGGGTAGATGATGTTTACCATGTAAAGCCCCAATGATATGATGATCAACCAAAGGGTCTTTCGTTTTTCCAGGAGAATTAGCACATAAGGAAGCAGCAGGAATAAAACACAATAAACAACCAGGACATCGCTCAACAGGAAAATCCTTCTGAAGGAAAGGATATTCAACATGGTCAGGATTGGATGTGCTGGGTCAAAACCTTCGGTGCCCCAGATACCAGATGAGCTCCCGACAATGAAAATGACAGAAGACAATCCAATGCAGACCAGGTAGAGGGACAAAAACCTGCGGGCGGATTTTTCAAAAACGGCACCCATCCCCTGGTTTTTGAGAACTTTCAGATATACCATCCCGGTAACAATGCCGGAAACCAGGTAGAAACCTTCAGCCGCGGAAGTAAAAAAGGTATTCCCGAAAGTAAATTTATATAGAATGGAAGGTTCTCCAATATGATCGACGATCATGATGAACACGAATAAGCCCCGCAGGAAATCAAGACGGGCATCCCTTCCATTAGGCTGCAAATATCCACTGTCGAGCAGATCCCAATTGGCATGCTCCAGCTTCCTGCGGGACAGGAAATATTGGAAAACGAATAATTCAACAATGAAAAGAAATGCCAGGACAATGACCGGTGCAGCCCTTTCAAGGAGAAATGCAAAACGACCAAGTGACCCCAACGCGATCTGTGCAAGGATGATAAACAGGGCAGCGGATAAAACGATCGAGAGGGTATAAAAAGTCTTTGAGTCAATCAATTTCCTAAAGGATTGCTGCAGAAAAGGTTTGTTGGAAAAGATCAATAATACGATCAGTGAGAACAGGACCACTCCAACGATTAATAACAGGATGAACCGGCTTTTTGAATACCAAAGAAAAAAAATATCGCTTGAGATCGAACGGATGGACATCAACCAGATCAAAATTGTGGAAGTAATAACAATGAAGATACTGAGAAACAACTTCAGATGTAATCTTTCATTTTTCATTTGTGAATCCTTGTTTCATATATGAATACTGCGATTGCTGACCGGCATCAACCCCGGGAAATTCATGGTGGGTTATAAAAAATGATGCTTCCACCGTCAGACATTCAATATCAGGTGAACATACGATAAACCCGCCAGGAATCCACTGTATAGCAGGAAAATGCGGGTTTTCTCAACCGCCTGCTGTTCGAGCAGATCCTGGAAAAGCATCACGCTGCAGAGTATGATGGCTGTTGTTAAGAGGAGAAAGGTCCTGGTATTACTGACCCAGATGGTTGGGAGAAAAGCCATCGCCATCCGGGATGCAAATCCCAGTGCCAGGATTCCCAGAGCCAAAAAGGAACGCTTATTATGGCTGAATGCCATAACAACCGAAATGACCACCATGCAGGCTGCCGCGTACAGCAGGATCAGCGTCAGGTAGGTTCTTAACATGGTGAAATTAACAAGAGTGATCAAACCGTACCTGGTCATTGAAGCCTGGGGTAAACCCAGGATGGGGATATTCAAGGCTTTGATTGGTTGATCACTGCCCATGAAGCCGGAAAGCCATGTCTGCAGGCTGGGTATCAAACCAAACAGGATGACAACCAGGAGGGGAAGAAATGTATAAACCCGATAAAACCAATGGGTGTAATGATTCTTAACAACCAGGAACAGCAGCAAGGAAAAAACAATGAAAACCAGGTTGAAATTAAAGAAGTAGAAGGCAAAGGTTGAAGACATGCCCATCTCCAGCTTTGTGATCAGCGAGATATGCGAGAAATCCGGGAATTTCTCCAATTCAATGGCGTACCTGGCGGCATTGCCAGGCGACGCAAAAATGAATACCAGGCTGGTAATGCACATAAGCAGCCCAACAACAGCGAACCAATGAAGTCTTTTTTGGCGCAACAGGTGGATGGCTGCTGCCAGGAAGAGCAGCGTGAGCAGGATACAAATTGTCTCCAAATTGATGGCAAACAAAAGCAAAAGAATGGAAAGCAGGACTTCGGGGAATTTGAAATCCTCCTGCTGGATGATCTTTCGCAGCAGGTTCAGAACGACAAGGGCGAATGTGAGCGGCCACAGATAAATGACAGTCGTTGTAACCCACCCGGCATTGGCAATTTCACGCAGCGGGTAGATAAGCAGCAGGATGGCGATAAACCAGTTTGTCATCCTTTTCTGCTTATGGACCAACAGATGTGAAATGGCCACACCCAACCATGTGTAGATCAGTGTGTTGAGCAACCTCCACAGGATGGAAGGTGCCTTCAGAAGCTGGATGATCAAATACTCAGGGAGGATACGGGAAGTCCAGGTGTTGTAGCGGATCACCAAGGCTGACAAATCAAGCTTCATTGTCCCGGCGAAGGAAAAGTCGATATCGTCCAAGATCGGAATGGGAATCAGCAGGTGGACCATGAACATGGCCAACCCCAGGACGAAGAACGGGAACAGGTCGCCATTAATGAATTTCGAGATCTTAAGCCTGTTCAAGTAAGACATCCCTTATTCCTGAAGAAGTTGACCTGTTTCGACAAAGAGATGATGTCCATTATTAAAGAATTTCAGGAAGATCTCGTAGGCGTTATTGTGAAGATCTACCAGGCGCT
>Ga0209641_10003449_pt1 | contig 13267 bp, 10 predicted proteins | sample RifCSP16_1_FD_184022 | JGI IMG/M metagenome (GOLD analysis project Ga0209641, IMG submission 184022) | Soil microbial communities from Rifle, Colorado - Rifle CSP2_sed 16_1 (SPAdes) (version 2) | ecosystem: Environmental > Terrestrial > Deep subsurface > Rock core/Sediment | place: Rifle...
GAATCACGCAAATTCCTCTGCGTTTCTCTGCGACCTCTGCGCCTTCGCGTTGAAGATTACATCAAACTGACCCACTACCAGAAAACGTCATCCCTTTTTCATCAATTCCCTGATGTTTTGCAGAACCTCGTCAGGGACGTAAGGCTTCTGGACGAACGTTGTGATTCCCGCTATTGCCATTTCATTCCTGACTGCCGGCTCAATAAAGCCGCTCGCCAGAATGACCCGCACCTCAGGTTTGATTTCCTTCATCGTAATGCACGCTTCCCATCCGCCGAGTTTCGGTAATCCGAAGTCGGAAAGCACAAGGTCTATCTTCTTATGATTCTTCATGAATACATCGACCGCCCCTATTCCGTCCACTGCCTCAAGTACCGTGTACCCCTTTTCTCTCAGTATCTTCGATATGACTTCACGGAGGAGATCTTCATCCTCGACAAAGAGAATCGTCTCATTCCCACCGGGGGTAGTTGCCTGTTTCCGCACGGGCGCAGCCGCCCTTGGAGTGCGGACCCCCTTCGGAAAAAACAAGAAGAACGTCGATCCTTTTCCCGGGTTGCTTTCCACATCGACAAATCCACGGTGACTCTTGATGATTCCGTATGCCACAGCCAACCCAAGGCCCGTTCCTCTTCCCTGCGGCTTTGTAGAGAAGAACGGCTCGAAGATACGCACCCTCGTGGACTCGTCCATTCCGATGCCCGTGTCTTTCACCCTGATCCCGACGTACGGCGTTTCTTCCGCTTCCCGAAATATCATCCGCACAGACTCGCCGAAATATTGTTCGGTTGTCACCTCGATCTTCCCCCCATTGGGCATGGCATCGCGCGCGTTCACAAACAGATTGAGGAGAAGCTGGTGAAATTGGTTCGGATCGGCGTCGATGCCGGGCAATCCCCGCGTACATCGAATCGACAATGAAATCGACCGCGGGAATGTCCCCTCGATGACCGGGGCAAATTCCCGAATGGCCTTTTCGACATCCAGATACTCCAATGATGGTTCGCTCTTTCGCGCCAGGGTCAGGAGTTCACCGACCATTCCCTTGGCTCTTCCGACTGTCCTGTTCAAGGCTTCGATACTTGAAGACTTTTGTTCGGCAGGAAGATCGGAACGCTCCAGGAGACTGACATGGGCGAGAATAATTCCCAGGATGTTGTTGAAATCGTGAGCTATGCCGCCGGCAAGCCTCCCGATCGATTCCATTTTCTGGGACTGGCGAAGCTGAACCTCCAAACGAGCTCTTTCTTCCTCCGCGCGTTTGACCTCAGTGATATCCCTTGCGACCGCCTGCAGTTCGACGATCCTCTTCCCTTGCATGATCAGCTGAACGTTCTGTCCAAGCCAAACAGTCTCACCCTCATTTGACACGGCGGGGAATTCGAAGTAGGTGCTCGGGATCCGCTGTTCTGTTTGCATCGTGTAGTGACGATACGCTTTCTTACGATAATCCGGGCGGAGGAGCTCCATGTAGTTCCTGCCCAAAATCTCCTTGATCGGATACCCGATGATCCGAACTGCAGCATGATTGGCGTACGTGAAATACCCGCGCTCATCTGTTCGGTAGATGATGTCGCTCGCACTTTCGACAATTCTGCGATACTTCTCCTGGCTTTCCTTCAGCGCTGCAAGAGCTTTGTCGTGCTCATACTTGAGGATTTTCAAGTTCACGTACTGACGGCGAAGCATTCTCAGTTCTTTGAGAAGTTCTTTTTTTGACCGTTGATTGTCGTCCCGAGGGAGCTTTGCGGGGCGGGTGGAAAGCCGTTTCGGCATCGCGGCGGATTACTGCTTCGGCTGGTCGGTACTCTTTGGGTTCTGGATCCCTTCGAGTTTTTGAGTAACGAGGGTCGTAAGGTCCAACATAGACTTGAGGCCTGAAAACGCAACATCGAAATCCTGTTTCAGGGCTGAGAAGGAATCGCGAAACGACTTGCGCCCGTCGTTTGTCACGTACTGAAGAAGGTCCGTTTCGGTCTCAGCTATTCTTTTTGACAGTACGGCGAGGCTGTTGTTGACAAACTGTCCGATCGAGCTGACTGTATTCTGGAACATTTGCAGCGAGGCGAGATCCTGCTGTTGCTGCCGCATTTGATGTTCTTCCCGCTCGCGGCGCAAGACCTCTCTTCTGTAGAGGTACCGTTCAAAGACGCTGTTGATAACCAGAGGAAGGCGATCGATTTCAATGTGCTCTTTTGAAAGGTAGTCGTAGGCACCCAACTTCATCGCTTCGACAGCCACCTCTTCCGATCCGGCTGCGGTAAGCATGATCACCGGCGAATCGACCCTGTTCTCGTGCATCCACGCAAGGACGTCAAGGCCCGAGAGACCCGGCATTTTGTAATCCAAAAGAACGACATCAAACTGATCGGCCTTCAGTTTCTCAATCGCATCTTCACCGGAGTCACTCATTGTCACCTCGTGCTTATCGGACATTGTCAGCGCGATTTCGAGGCTCATTCGGAATGAATCCTGGTCATCAACAACAAGTAGGCGGAGGGGTTTTGCAGGCATGCGGTGATTCTCGGATAGATTACTTAAGCGACAATTTCATTCATGGTAGAAAGAATTTCGTCAAAAGACAAGAAGACTTGCTCCTCCGGTAACGGGAAAGAGAACCATTTACTTCCGGGTTTTAACCTTAAGGACAAGCGCAGCCAGCGGCGGCAACACCAACGGAAGCGAATAAGGACGGCCATGCATCGCAACATCCACTGATTCGATCATACCGATGTTACCGATATTTCCTCCACCGTAGAACTGCGAATCGCTGTTAAGAAGCTCCGCATAGGCCGATTTTTCAGGGACGCCGACCCGGTAGTTGTCCCTCGGAATCGGAGTGAAATTCAGGACGACAATGACGCGCTCTCTCGCATCGGCCGCTTTTCGCTCAAACGATATCACACTGTTCGATGCATCGTGAAAATCGATCCACTCGAATCCCGAATAATGAAAATCGACCTGATGCAGCGCCTGCTCTTTGCAGTAAAGCCGATTCAGATCGTCGATCAGCCGTTGAACGCCCTTATGCGGGCCGTAGTTCAATAAATGCCAATCGAGCGAACGTTCATGATACCACTCATCCCATTGCGCCAATTCGCCTCCCATGAACAGGAGTTTCTTCCCAGGGAACGTGTACATGAGCGAAAGCAGCAGCCTCAGGTTGGCGAACTTCTGCCAGTCATCTCCCGGCATCTTCCTCAGCAGCGATCCCTTCCCGTGGACGACCTCATCATGCGAGAGAGGAAGCATGAACCGTTCCGTAAACGCATACAGCAACGCAAATGTCAGTTTCCCCTGGTGATGCGAGCGGTAGATGGGATCTTTCAAAAAGTACTCCAGCGTGTCATGCATCCATCCCATGTTCCATTTCAGATCGAACCCAAGGCCGCCGAATTCGAGACCGTTCGTAACGCCGGGCCAGGCGGTCGATTCCTCAGCAATCATCAGGACGCCGGGGAAATACTGATGAACGACACCGTTCAAATGGCGGAGGAAATCAAGTGCCTCCAGATTCTCGCGGCCTCCGTATTTGTTCGGGAGCCACTCCCCCTCCTTCCGTGAATAGTCAAGATACAGCATCGATGCGACCGCGTCGATGCGAATGCCGTCGAGGTGATATTTATCAAGCCAGAAGAGTGCGCTGCTCAACAAAAAGTTACGTACTTCATTCCTTCCATAATTGAAAATCAGCGTCCCCCAATCCTGATGTTCTCCCTTGCGCGGGTCGGCGTGTTCATACAACGCCGTTCCGTCAAATTGCCCCAGCGCATGGGAGTCCTTGGGAAAATGCGCCGGCACCCAGTCGAGGATCACTCCAATTCCGTTCTGGTGACATTGGTCTACAAAGAACATGAAATCTTCCGGGCGGCCAAAACGGCTCGTCGGTGCAAAGTAACCGGTCACCTGATACCCCCACGATGCATCAAGAGGGTGTTCGAGGATGGGAAGCAGCTCTACGTAGTTAAAACCGCGTTCACGAACATAGGGAATCAACTTCTCTGCAAGTTCCCTGTACGTCAGCCACCTGTTCCCTTCTTCGGTGACGCGCATCCACGATCCCAGGTGGATCTCATAGGCGGCAACAGGTCTCGCCATGATATCCTCAGAAGCCCTTCTATCCAGCCAAGCCTTGTCCTGCCAGCGATGATGATGCAGAAAATCGACACGGGACGCTGTCCTCGGTCTTGTTTCCATGGCAAATCCAAACGGATCAGTCTTATCCAGGAGACGGCCGTCTTTTGTTTTCACCTGGTACTTGTACAGCTCGCCTTCTGCAAGTCCCGGGACAAAGATTTCCCATATTCCGGATGATCCCAGGACCCGCATGGCATGCCTGCGCCGATCCCATCCGTTGAAGTCGCCGACAAGACTCACACTCCGGGCATTAGGAGCCCAAACCGCAAACTGCACTCCCCCGAGGCCCTCGACTTCCGCATAATGCGCGCCGAGCTTCTCATAAAGATGATGATGATCCCCTGCGCCGAAGAGATGCAGATCGAATTCGGTCAGTGTCGGCAGGAAACGATAAGAATCCTCAAACGTCGCTGTACTTCCGTCACGTTCAACGCGCTTGAGGGAATAAGAAAATACCGATGTCCGATCGGGGAACCGCGCTTCAAAGAATCCCCCATCGTCAAGTTTCTCCATCCGGGTTTCGGCTTTCTTATTCCCCTTTTTCTCGACCACAAAAGCCGATACAGCCTCGGGAAGGAAAGCACGAACCGCAATTCCGCCGTCATCTTGATGGATGCCAAGAACTGAGAACGGATCGTGATGATCGGTGCGGATGATTCGCCGTATCTCGTCTTTCGAAATCATGGGTGTGGGTGGTAGAGGCGGTGTTTCCTGATGTAGCTTTCAACGGAAGCCGGGACAAGATACCGGATGGACATACTCCTTGAGACTCTGCTTCGGATGTCGGTCGAGGAGATTCCGACCATCGGTCCACGAACCAATTCGACGCCGGGCGGCAGATGGTTCGTCGATTCGTTTCCGCGAGCGTAGACAAGAAGGTCGGCCATTGCCCGTATTTCACCCGGTTCTTTCCAGCTGTCGTACTCCGCCAGGCTGTCCGAACCGAGAATCAGAAACAATTCTGTCCCGGGCAGCATGGTTCTGAGCACGCGCAATGTCTGAACCGTGTAGGATATGCCGGCCTGGCGCATTTCAATGTCGGAAACCTCGAACCAGCGATTCCCCTTCACGGCAAGTTTGGTCATCTCAAGCCGATGTTTCGGCGGGATAATCTCACGGCCTACCTTGTGAGGCGGTTGAAACGCAGGAATAAAAATAACCTTCTTGAGCTCTGCTGTCTCCCTTGCGCGTTCTGCAATCAGGAGATGCCCCATGTGAGGAGGATTGAATGTTCCCCCGAATATGCCGACGCGTTCAATATTCTTTTTCATTGCGCACAAAGAACTCTATCGGTTCCAATATGATCATAATCCTGCACATTTTCGAGGAGAGCGTCTCACCGGAAGACTCACTCTGCCAAGACTTTCTCGTAGATATCAAGCGTTTTCACGGCAGTTTCCTTCCATGAATATTTTTGGACCTGACGCTTTCCGCGCTCGATCAGATCGCCTCGAAGACGCGGGTCGCGCAGGATCGACTCCATCGAGTCCGCGAGAGAGTCGGGATTCCCGGCATGACAGATCGCAGCTGCATCGCCAACGATTTCAGGAAGCGACCCGGCGTCCGAAACCACCACAGGGAGTCCGCATGCCATCGCCTCCAACGCGGGAAGTCCAAATCCTTCATACAACGAGGGCATGACGAGCATTTCGGCGCAGTTGTATGCACGCACGAGATCTTCTCCGGAAATGTTTCCCAACATCTTTGTTCTGTTTTCAATTCCAGTTGCCTCCAACATGGCGCGGATGTAATCGTCCTGATCAGGTCGACCACCGACAAAGACCAAATCAAACTCCCGGAATGAGGCTGAGAGTTGTGCAAATGCATGAAGAAGTGTTGGAATCCCCTTGTGCGGCTTGGCGTTTCCCACGAAGAGGATATACGGGCGTTCGAGGCCATGCCGGGCTTTGAAGTGTGCTTTCTCAGTCTTCGCGAGAATTCGAAATTTGTTGGAGACGCCAAGATGAACGGCGATCACCTTGTCTGCGCGGGCAGGGAACAGCCTCAAAATATCCCGCCTCGTGAATTCCGAATCTGTGATCACAAATCGGGCTTCCCTGATGGCGTTCCCGATCATTGCGTAAGCGTACACCCGCTTTGCAGCCGAGAAGAATTGAGGGAATCGCACATGAATCAGATCGTGGATTGTCACAACTGAGCGGCCTTTCAGTCCGAATGGGAGTGTATAGTGAGGGGAATGGAAAATCCATTTCCCCTTCTTCGGCTTTACCCTCTTGCCCAGAAGAAAGAATTCACTCACTGAATATTTGCCGTACGGGACCACTTCAAGCTCCCATCCCACCGGAGGAACGATTTTCTTTTCATCTCCAGGAGCGACCAGCAGCCGAAAGGAATGACTTGATCGCAGCCTGGCAAGGCCTTCGGTCAACCGGCATATATATGTTCCGATGCCAAAGTCGAAGTATTTTCTGGCATCAATGGTAATCTGCGCCATGTGATGAGATCATTTCCCGTGGTATTTGAAAACCAATCCTATGACGGCCGCAGCCGTCTGCTTTCCCGACCTGAAAAGACCGAGCAAAGCTTCTAAGAAAAGATAGACCCGCAAGAGTAGTCTTTCTGGCCGAAAGCGAAACTTATCATAGAATCTCAACTGACTCCTGCGATACTCTGACTGAACAACGGATTCGCCCGAAGAATAACTCATGCCCCCAAGGTGAACGAGGGAACAATCGGCGTCATATCCTATTCCGCATCCGAACTGGTACGCCCGATAACAGAGATCGACATCTTCGAAGTACATGAAGTATGACGGGTCGAATCCGCCAAGACGATCGAAGCACTCCTTGCGAATCATCAATGCCGCGCCGGTGATCCATTCGTGCATCCAATCCTCGACAACCTCTTTCACATTGATGTTTCGATGGTTGAATCTCTTTCCCAGTCTTTTCGTTTGCCACTCGCTGATCAGCGAAGGAAAAAGCCCGAACGACATCTGAAATGTACCATCAGCGTTCTGCAAAGCCGGCCCCAGGATTCCTATGGTGTGATTCCGGTCCAGTTCATCGACCAACCGGGAGAGGGTGTCGGTGGTAAGGAGGGTATCATTGTTGAGAAAGAAGAGAAACTCTCCCTGGGCATGCTTCGCCCCAAGATTATTTGCCCCCCCGAAACCAAGATTCGTTCCACTGAAGAGGATCGTGCAGTCAGGCAAATGTCGGACAAGCTCATCCCTCTCCTCATTGGATGATTTGTTGTCGACGACAATGATTTCGTGTTCGCACGACGGAGCAAACGCGCGAATCGATGCGACACATGCGAGGGTGTGTCTGGCACCGTTAAAGTTCACAACGATGATGGAGACTTTCATATCAGTAGTCATCGGGGCGCCGGCGATCCACGGAATCCGATCGAAAGGAATTTCCTTGCGAACATGAGCCGCGAGCTTACGGATGGACTCGGTCTCAGCATCGAGACTATTGTCCACAGCGCTACCCGAACGCTGAATCCCGCGACGAGGAGCATCCTGTAGCCCGCAACCCCGGCGAAACCCGAGTGCTTTTCATAATATCGCAGAGTATTTCTTGTCATTTCATCGAATTGTTCCATCGACCGATTGGTGATCTCAGTCGTCTTTCCGCCATAGTGAACGATCTCAGCATCCCGAACGAAAGAGATCTTCCACCCTGAATCCTTGATCCTTTTGCACCAGTCCACTTCGTTGTAGTAGATCTTGAATTGCTCGTCGAGATAACCAACCTGCCGGATGACATCCGATCTCACAAGAAGGGCTGCACCCATCGGTTGATCGACCTCGGCATCGCGGTCATGATCAAACCGCTTCTCAAAATTCCCGAACACACTGTTTGGAAAGAGATTCTCGAGCCCGGACATGTCGCAGAAATGCCTCCACAACGAAGGAAAACTCCTGCACGAGCGCTGCAGCGTCCCGTCAGGATTCACCAATCGGGGACCGCAGGCGCCGACATCCGGATGATTGTCGATGAAGTTCACCAGAGTTCTCAATGCATGGGGCCTGACGATCGTGTCGCTGTTAAGGAGCAGGCAGTAGCGGCCTTCGGCAAGGGCGAGGCCCTGGTTATTCGGTTTGGCAAATCCTTCGTTGGTTTCATTGCGTATGAGGCGCACATGTGGAAAATCATGCTCCACCATTTCCGGGCTGCCGTCATGCGAGCCGTTGTCGACAACAATCACCTGGAGGGGACGTGATTCGCGTTCCATCTTCAGCGAATGCAGACAATCGCTCAGCAGTTCACGCGTATCATGGTTGACAATGATAATAGAAAGATCAGTCGCGTATCCCGATTGAGCGTTTATCCCAGTCATTTGTTCATCTCGGACTTGCAGGCTCTACTCCTGAGAGGTCAAGTGTTGACCGCTGAAGGACATTATTGACAACAGCATTGCTCCCCTCGTTATTCTTACCCTTGTAGACGAACACAAGATTGTGATAAAAATGGATTGACACGATGTTCTTGTCAAAGTATGTCGGCTCATACCCGGGCTTGTCGAATTCCTGATAATTGAGACTATCGGTCAGTCTCTTGAAATAGTTCATTATCGTGCGAGGATTGGCAAAGTCGACACTGTCACCGCCGAAGGGTTCCCAGTACGATGTCTGCGTGTCCTCCACAACATAGATGCCACCGGGCTTCACAGTCGGAAAGAGAATTTCAAAACTCCGAATTACATCTCTATTGACATGGCTGCCATCATCGATAATGATATCCAGCGACCCGATGTCTCTGCCTAGATTCTGAAGGAACGCTTCGTCGGATTGACTCCCCCGGAAGATCGCAATTCTTTTCTCCTGCAGAGCCGATTTGTCATAGATGTCAATTGAATAGATCATACTCTTTGGAAAGTAGTACTTCCACATTCGCAATGAGCTGCCTCCAGCATGCGGGTCCGCATATCCCCCGACGCCGATTTCGAGAACCTTCAGTCTCTTTTTCCGAAAGTGTCCGAAATGTCTTTCATAATGCTGCGCGTACCAATGTAAGTTCCACTTATCCGTCCTGTGCATGGTAGCCAGCGTTGCGAGATCTCCGCTTCGGAGCCGCGACCAGGCCCTGACGAAGGTATTCCGGAGAGCCTCCCATTGGCGCTCGTTGAGACGACGCTTCAATGCCTTTTTCAGAATCGAAACCATAGACAGCACTCCTCGGTGGAATCAGAGCCCATCGGTCGGCGGCGTTCGATGCGGAACAAAATTCATCAGGGACTCTATGTACACGACAGAGACTTTTCTCCGGGCCTTCAAAGCTTTTCGCTTCGACAACATTTCAGGCATCTTCAGAACCGCTTCAGCTATTCCCCGTAGAACCCCTGTTACGTTGCCGTTGCGGACGTAGGCCAACCAGACCTTCAGCCTCGAAGCAAGAATTGCAGGAAAACGGCGAACAATCGTCCTTCCGGGGATATTCTTGACAACATAGAAAATATTGTTGCGAACATGAAGCATCACCGCCATTCTCTGCATCTTGCGAACTGTAGCTCCGCGTTTGTGATAACAAAGGGCGGAGGGCTCGTAGAGCACCTTCCACCCCGAAGACTGCATGCGAAAATCCAGGTCGATGTCCTCATAAAAGGCAAAGAAGCTCTCATCAAACAGGCCAATCTGGTCAAACACCTCTCTCTTGTACACTGCGGCGCCCGCGCACGGTCCAAAAATGTAGTCTGCCTGATCATACTGCCCCCGATCCGGATGGCCATGCCCCCTCGCTTCTGCCATCGCCGCCCTTGTCAGGGCATCTCCCGCTGCATCGATGACAGAACGGTTGGAGAAGTTCAACATCTTGCAGGCAACGGCGCCCGCCTCGGGGGAACCTTTGAGTGTGCTGACCAGCCTCTCAAGCCACCTTTGGTCAACTTCGATGTCATTGTTCAGTAATGCGACGAAAGAGGACGCGGTTTGTTCAATACCCCTATTTGTTGCATAAGCAAAGCCCGTGTTCCTCCCAAGTTGAAGCACATTCACTTTCGGAAATCGGGTTTTCACGAATTCAATCGATCCATCAGTCGATCCGTTGTCCACGAGAACAACGTCACAATCGGAATACGTCTGTCTGAAAAGAGAATTAAGACAAGCCTCCAGATGCTCTCTCCCATTGAGGTTTACGATAATGACAGACGTTTCAGCCATAGTCTTTCTTCAATTCACGGCGGAGTGATGTGGTGGCCAGACGGCGCCGGGCGCTGCGAGACAATGAGTCTGCTCACCAAGGCGAGCCGGGGCGATATGCGAAGGAGAAATTCTGAGTCCCACGCATCGAAGTATTTACCCATTCGAAGAACCACGAAATATACGGGGAAGAAGAGGATCCCGCACATGACGAGGAGCCCCGCATCAGCGATTCGTTCGTGAGGGTAGAATCCCCCCACGGCCCATGGAACCATGGCAAGGAGGATGCCTGCCCCCGACGCGATGAGTGGTTGCACCAGAATGGCAAGAATTCGTCGAAACGAGCCTTCGATCCTTTTATTAAATGCAATGCCAAAATAGATTGAGCTGATAGTCAACGAGAGAGACGTACCAATCATTACACCATAATATCCAAAGGCCATGACAAATCCGATGCTGAACACGATATTCATGATTGTTTGAGCCAGGGTCACTTTCATTTGTGTAGTAGCATCGCCCATCCCCTGCAACACGAATGACACCGTTCCGGTGAGAACGTTCAACAAATAGCCGAGGGTTAGGATTTGCAGTGAGTATGCTGCCATGACGAACGAATCGCCAAGCCACACCCAAATAATGAGATGTGCAAACGAAGCAACAAACAGGAACATCGGCACGGCGAAGCACGCGAGGTACTTCGTCGACCGTTCAAACGCGAGATGGATTCTCTGCGTTTGGTTCAGCGCGTCAAGTTGTGATACGGCCGGGAGGAGTGTGGATAACATGTTCAACGGTAGTGCTCTCATTCGACTCAACAGTTTTCCGCCAACGTCCGCCTGGACAACAAACTGGAGTCCAATGAAGTTGGAAACAATTATGCGGTCGAATTGAAACGCCACCATTTCCGCCAGGCGTGATACCTGCAGTTTACTTCCGTACGAGAAGAGTTTCCGGAAAACAGGTATGTCCAGTTTCCATGGCTGCAGATGTAATTCCGGGAACCGACGGCCCAGGAACGAGTAGTTTAACGCGGCGTTCAGTAACACCAGAGCAGTTTCGGAGAGAATCAGCCCCATGATCCCCCATCCTTGAATGAGGACAAAGACGTAGAGCAGAACACGAATGACGACGACTCCCATTTCGATCTTTCGCGTCAGATCGATATGCTGCATTCCCATAAGCGCTGCGGAGAAAACCGATAAGGGGTTGGCAATCGCGAGGTTCACCACCGCAATAAAGGAAACGATCCGGGCCTCGTCTAATGACAAGACAGGAATCTGAACAAGATGCAAGAGAGGATCGATAAGCGGAAGAGCGATGAGGAGAACAGCGATCCCCAGGAGGCAATAAAAAGCCAATCCGCTGTTGACGACCTTGTTGATCGACTCTACATCCCGGAGAGTGTGATATTCTGCAACAAACTTTTGAAATGAAAGGCCTATTCCAAAGTCGGACAGTCCCCAATAGCCCGCGAGGATCGTGACGAGAACCCAAATGCCGTAAGACTCAGCGCCCAATTTTCCGATGACATACGGCGTAAGGAAGAAGAGCGCTGCAACAGAAACGAAATACCCGGCGGCGCTGAATCCGGTATTTCGGGCAACCTTCCTTGTAAGGGATTCTTCCATCCTTATCCGTTCTTAACCACGGTGAATTTCCCGCCGGACACAATATTTCTTCGCGGTCACAGAGACAAAGTTGCACTGCCACCGCTTCTTTTGCGCTGAAGAAAGATACCTGCTTTTCTCCGTCTCTACAAATCGTCGTTGGTTATGCCGGCAGGCTGCGATTGTGGCGGACTATGTGGCTCCACGCGCGTTGAAGAATGTCATCAAGTCTTTATCCCCTCTTCCGGAAAGATTGATGATGACGATGTCGTTGCTCCTCATCGCAGGCGCGAGCTTGGCTGCGTAGGCAAGCGCATGTGCAGACTCGAGCGCGGGAATGATCCCTTCCGCTTGAGAGAGAAAGGCAAATGCCTCAAGGGCCTCCTCATCCGTCACCGAAACGTACTCGGCAAGCTTTTGATCTTTGAGGTACGAATGTTCAGGCCCTACGCCGGGATAATCGAGCCCGGCTGAAATGGAATGCGGAACCCGGATTTGCCCGTTTTCATTCTGAAGCAGATACTGCATGGCGCCATGCAGAACCCCGGGGACACCTTTTGCGAGTGAGGCCGCATGCTTTCCCGAATCCAGCCCCAGCCCGGCCGCTTCCACTCCTATCAGCTTAACCCCGGGTTCCCGAAGAAACGGATGAAACATCCCTATTGCATTGCTTCCCCCGCCCACACAAGCGATGATAGCATCTGGAAACCTCCCCTCTGCCTCGAGGATTTGTTCCCTGGTCTCGTTTCCAATCACGCTCTGAAAGTCTCTCACCATCATTGGATAGGGATGCATTCCAACGGCAGACCCGATCACATAGAACGTCGTTTCAACATTGGCCACCCAGTCGCGAATCGCTTCACTGGTCGCGTCTTTCAGCGTGCCGTTCCCAGAGGAAACGGGAACAACTTCGGCCCCCAGGAGCTTCATTCGATCGACATTTACCGATTGACGTCTCATATCCTCGACGCCCATATAAACCACGCATGAGAGGTCGAACAAGGCGCAGACCGTCGCGGTGGCTACTCCGTGCTGACCGGCCCCCGTTTCTGCAATGATCCTTTTTTTCCCGCTTCGACGGGCAACCAACATCTGGCCTATTGTGTTATTGATCTTATGCGCACCCGTATGGCAGAGATCCTCCCGCTTGAGGTAGATCCGTGCCCCGCCAAGCCGATCCGAAAGTCTTTTCGCAAGATACAACGGCGTAGGACGGCCCACGTAGTTTTTGAGATAGTATTTGACTTCACTCTGGAACTCTTCTTCCTCCCTCAGCTTTTCATACAGCCGGGTGAGTTCCTCCGCGGCATGCAAGAGGGTCTCGGGCACAAACCGACCGCCGTAAGCACCAAAGTGGCCTTTGCTATCTGGAAGCACCGGACTATTCACCACCCTCCTCCTCATTGAACTCGCTGTA